>ENA-UOOR01000173-UOOR01000173.1-fermentation-metagenome-genome-assembly--contig:-NODE-173-length-96225-cov-43.126204_pt1 | contig 96225 bp, 86 predicted proteins | sample MGYA00245780_ERZ724029 | MGnify/ENA primary metagenome ERZ724029 (study PRJEB28704, sample SAMN03018315) | fermentation metagenome | biome: anthropogenic terrestrial biome; feature: soil; material...
ATGATTAACCACAAAAGGGAAGATGGAAGTTTTCAACTAAATTGAAGAAGAACCAAATAGCGTTACATAAAAAAAGACGTTATGAAAGAAAAAGAAGAATCGTTTTATGTTAAGCGTACTCAGCGCGACTACAGTTTATCATTTAAGCTTCAGGTAGTATCCGAAGTAGAGAGTGAGGAGTTAAGTATTCATCGAGCTTTGCGCAAATATGGTATTCAATCTCATGGGACGGTATTGAATTGGATAAGAAAATATGGTACCTTTGATCGTGAATATCAAGTCCATCGCCTTATGAATAAAACTTCCGAACAGAGAATTTTGGAGCTCGAACAACGTGTTAAACTGCTTGAAAAGCAGAAATCCAGTCTGGAGAAACAGGTTGAGATTGCAGATGAGAAAGCTATATTCTTTGATATGATGATAGATATAGCCGAAAAAGAGTTGAAAGTTCCGATAAGAAAAAAGTCTTTACCCGGACAATCAAAGAATACACAAGAGAACGGAAAAGATCAATAAATTTTGCTTGTGGATTGTTCGGGGGAAACCGTCAGATTTACTATCGCAGGCTCAACAGTGAGTCTCAAAAGCAGCTAAAAGCTCAAGAGGTGGTCACCTTGGTTCAAGGCATACGGCATCTGCTTCCCCGTGTTGGAACAAGGAAGCTCTATCACATACTTGAAGAGCCCTTGAGGGCTTTGTATATTGGCAGGGACAGTTTATTTATGATAATGAAAGCCAATCTTTGGACATAAAGCCCAAGCGACAGTATCGCGTTACAACCAACTCACATCATCCTTTCGTAAACATAAAAATCTGATCGAAGGTCTAGATATAAATAAACCTGAACAACTATGGGTATCGGATATAACCTATGTCGTAAGCCGAACAATACCCATGTATCTTTCCCTTGTTACGGATGCGTATTCAAAGAAAATAATGGGTTATAATTTATCAGAGACTCTGGCAGTAGAGGGCAGTTTGAAAGCGTTAAAGATGGCACTTAAGGAATGGAGATACAGAACTCACCCATTAATCCATCATTCCGACAGAGGATTACAATATTGCAACAATGAATATCAATCTGTTCTGAAAAGAAACAATATTATTCCAAGTATGACTGAAAGTTATGACCCTTACGTCAATGCTGTGGCCGAACGGGTAAACGGAATACTAAAAGATGAGTTTATGATTGAGAAATACGCATTTATAAAAAGAAATCCATAAGTTTGGAAGCTAGCTTCCAAACTTATGGATAAAAGAACTAATTTTGTAAAAAACCTGTAACGGTTATTTAGGACTGGTCACTATATATAATTAAATAAGTCATGAATTGGAAATCATTCATGTTGTATTCTTTTGTTCAGACACATATGAGTGATTAAATTTTATACTTTTTTATACTTAAAGATAATATGATTTTTTTATGTAATTTTGTCCCTGATTTCAATTAAGTATTGTGCATAAATTAATAATCATTTATGTCATTAAAACAAGAGTCAGATAAATCTGAACTACAGAATTTATATCAAAAGAATAGACTATTTGATAATGAAAAGGTGGATGGAAATGATAGTCGCAAACTCATCAATAGAGTACCTTTTTTCGTTTCACTTTTAGCGGTTCTTATTATCTTCATTGATTTAGGCTTTGTACATAACAATGCCCTGCGCATCATATTTAATATATACTACAATGTAGTACTTTTAATAGGTATATTATCAATTTCTAAACCATATATCAAGAATAGGAAAATCAATTTAAGCAAAGCATATTTTATCGATATTGTTTTATTATCTGCATTGTTATTGGTATTACTCTACAATGTTTGGATAATAATAACAAATTCGTTGCAAAGCACTCATAGCTTTATTACACTTTTCCTTGTTGTGTCTTTTTTTATTCGCGAGTTTTTCAATTTGAGAATGGAGATAAATTACAGGCGACTAGGACCGGCTCAAATATTTGTAATAAGTTTTTTTACAATTATATTCCTTGGTAGTTTCTTGTTAATGCTGCCAAAAGCAACTATAGGAAATATTTCGTATGTGGATGCTTTATTCACTTCAACAAGTGCCGTTTGTGTGACTGGATTAAACGTTGTAGATGTGGAATTTACATACACAATCTTAGGGCAGGTGATCATTATGTTCTTAATCCAGATTGGTGGATTGGGAATAATGACTATCACTACTTATTTTAGTTATTTTTTTAAAGGGGGATCTTCTTATAAAAATCAGCTGCTGGTAAAAGATATAACTAACGATGAACGACTGGATAATGTTTTTTCATCTTTAAAAAGTATTCTAACAATAACATTCATAATTGAAGGACTAGGTTTTTTACTGATTTTTCTATCGTTGAATAATGTAAATTTATCTTTGGGTGAAAAAGCGTTCTTCTCAATTTTTCATGCTGTATCGGGTTTCTGTAATGCTGGTTATTCAACATTGTCCGGCAATTTATATGATATACGCATAAGATTTGATTATCCGGTGCATCTTATCATTTCAGGTCTTATTATCTTTGGTGGATTAGGTTTCCCTATTATTCATAATATTTGGGAATATGTAACAACCAATATCCGAGATATTATCAAACGAGTTTTCAAGCATGAGAAATATACTTATTCTACATTGGTGATTAATGTAAATTCTCAAATTGTAATTATTACAACGCTTATTCTGTTAATTGTAGGTACTGTTGGCTTTTATGTTTTTGAGAAAGATGGAGTGTTGACAGAATATTCATCGGAGTTTGGAAAATGGACAGCGGCTTTCTTTGGTTCTGTAACGACAAGAACGGCTGGTTTTAATAGTACCGATACAGGGGCGCTGACTATCCCAACCTCTCTTTTGTTCATTGTACTTATGTGGATTGGAGCTTCACCGGCTTCAACGGGGGGTGGTATAAAAACAAGTACTTTTGCTGTTGCTTTCTTGAATTTTATTGCTCTTATTAGAGGAAAAAAACGTATCGAATTCGCGGGTCGCGAAATTTCACAACAAACCGTTTCAAGGGCATTTGCTCAAATGACTTTGGCAATTTTATTCATAATGATAATTACTTTTGTAATGATTACTTTTGAAAAAGATAAAGAGCCTCTGGATTTACTTTTTGAAACGGTTTCAGCATATGGCACTGTGGGATTGAGCAGAAATATTACTCCATTACTTTCAAATCCAGGTAAAATAGTGATTATTATAACTATGTTTGTAGGACGTGTTAGTTTATATACATTGTTGACTAGTATGATGCGACAAGTGAAATTCACAAAATATAGATATCCAACAGAAGAAATATTAATAAACTAGAACCATAATAAAATGAAATTTGTTGTTATAGGACTTGGGCATTTTGGAGCAGCACTGGCTGAACGATTAGTCGCGATGGGGCACGAAGTGATTGGTGTCGATAAATCAATGAATCGTGTAGAAGCATGCAAAGAAAAGTTGACAAATGTTATTTGTCTGGATAGCACAGATCCGATAGCTGCTAACCATTTACCATTAAAAAATACGGATATGGCAGTGGTATGTGGAGGGGCAGATGAAGGTGAAAGTCTTTTGATTACAGCAATGCTGAAGAAAAGAGGAGTGCAGAAAATTACGGTTCGTTCTATAACGGGACTTCAAGAGAGTGTGCTCGAAGCTATGGGGGTCTCGGATATAATACGTCCGGAAACGGAGTCGGCCGAAAGATGGGCAATGAAACTATCAATTAAGAACTATATAAATCTGTTTGAAGTAACTCACGACCATTACATCGTGGAAGCCTTGGTTCCTAAAAAACTAGTTGGAAAAAGTATAGGGGAGACAGAACTTAATAAAAAATATAATGTAATTGTACTTACAAAACTTAAACAGATCAGTCAGCAGAACCAGATTGGTGCAAAAACATTTATATTGAAGGCTGGAGATATTGTAAATGCTAAAACCATGCTCGAAGAAGGTGATATTATTGTTGTTTACGGACATAAAAATGATATCAAAGAAATGATTGAAGATAATATGTAAATCAAGTGCTTAGATGCTTTCTTTCATTTTAGTAATGAATTAAAGTTTAAGATATATTGATTGATATTCTATAACAGACAATGTTTATATATAGAATTTCTTGATACAAATGATTTATGGAAATTCATAAACCAAAAAATATTGATGACTATATTTTGCTGCAAGATGTTCATATTCAACTTTTATTAGAACAATTAAGAAAAACTATAAAACAGTGTGTGCCTGAAGCTGTTGAGTGTATTTCCTATGCAATGCCTGCATTTAAACTAAATGGGAGACCTCTGGTATATTTTGGTGCTGCAAAAAAACATATTGGATTGTATGCAACTCCTAATGTTCATGATGCTTTTCGTGATAGACTATCGACTTACAAACAGGGTAAGGGTTCTGTTCAATTTCCTCTCAATAATATAATTCCTTTTGATTTGATAGAAGAGATGGTGATTTTTAAAGCTGAAGAAATTCGTAAATCACAAAACAAAGAATAATTAAATATTTCTTTGAAATTGGTGTAAAAACGAGCAATTGAAAAAGCGGAATTTAATCGGTATTTTACAGGAAGAACATAAACCTGAATAAGAAATGCTTGATAAAAAGAATAGGACAACAAAATACTGTCCTATTCTTTTATTATATAGCCTTGTAATAAAACGTTATTGGAAATATAGACGTCTCGAAAGATCAATAACACTTATTAAAGTATGTGTATTTATTCTTTATCCCGTACATACAATTCATATAAAGGAGGAGAAGGTTTATAAGAATCGTCTTCCCATAATCTGCTGGTAATCATTAAGTCTGCGCTATAACGATTGCAGGCAATGGGGACATTGTGCACCCTGCACTGACGAAGAAGCATCATAATATCTGCTTCGTGGGGTTGAGGATTCAAATCATCAATTAAAAAAACAGCAAGGTCAATTTCTTTTCGAACAACCATCGCGGCAATTTCAGCATCTCCTCCCATAGGACCTGAATGCATACATACAATATCTGGATTTTCTATTCCTTCATGAATTAATGCTTCACTAACTAATTTGCCGGTTGTTCCTGTGCAAACTAAATGATGCTCAGCAAGAAAATCAGAATTAAATATTACCCAATCAACCATATCGGCTTTTCGATGGTCATGGGCTACTAGCGCTACTGTAAGTTTTCTTCCCATTTTCAATTATTTAAATTCCTAAATCTATACGTATCTGCTCAATCTTGGCATTTGCTTTTTGTTCGGCATCCGTGAGCTCTTCACGAGAATTTACTTTCCCGTGTACTTCAATATAATATTTGATCTTTGGCTCTGTACCTGAAGGACGAATGGATAGTTTAGTGCCGTCTTCTGTGAAATATTGCAAAACATTTGAAGTCGTTGGCATACCAAGCGTAATATGTTCACTATTAACATAGTCCATTGCTTCTAATTTTGCAAAATCTTTACATAATACAACAGATGAGCCACCCATTGTTTTCATTGGGTTAGTGCGATAATTTTTCATCATTGCCTCAATTTCATCTGCTCCTTCTTTACCTTTTCGGACTAAAGAAATACCGACTTCCTTTGAATAACCATATTCTACATAAATATCCCGAAGCATTTCATACATCGTTTTGCCATTATCTTTTGCCCATGCGGCAATCTCGGCAAATAATGTACATGCTGAAACAGAATCTTTGTCGCGAACAAAATCTCCGGCAAGAAAACCATAACTTTCTTCGCCTCCACCAATATATTTATTAATGCCTTCGTTTTTCCGAATGACATCGGCAATCCATTTGAAACCGGTATAGCAATCAAACATCTTGATATTATTCTTGTTTGCAATGGTTTTAACTAATTCGGTGCTGACAATAGTTTTAACAATATATTCATTGCCTTTTAATAGACCAAGCTCTTTGCGACGGGTCATCAGGTAATACAAGAAAATGAGCATTGTCTGATTTCCGTTTACAAGAATAAATTCACCATTATCATCACGGATAGCTGTACCAATCCTGTCTCCGTCAGGATCACTTGCCATAACAATCTCGGCATCTGTTTCAATGGCTCTTTCAATGGCCATTTTCATTGCCGAAGGTTCTTCGGGGTTTGGAGAAACTACGGTTGGAAAATCACCACTTATTACATTCTGCTCAGGTACATCAATAATATTTGTGAATCCAATGGCTTTTAAAGCAGCTGGAATTAAAGTGATTCCAGTTCCATGAATTGGTGTATATACAATTTTTATGTCATGATTATTAACAATGGCTTCTGGTGATAGAACAAGTCGCTTAACTTCTTCAATAAAAGCATTGTCCATGTCTGTACCAATAATCTCTATTAGATTTTTGTTACCTTCAAATTTTACTGCTTCAAGCGACTCAATATTGTTTACTTCTGCAATAATATTCTTATCATGGGGTGCAATCACTTGTGCACCATCATTCCAATATGTTTTGTAACCATTATACTCTTTGGGGTTATGAGAGGCGGTGATCATAATGCCACTCTGACAGCCAAACTTGCGGATTGCATAAGAAATTTCAGGGGTGGGACGCAGATTCTCAAAAAGAAACACTTTGATTCCATTGGCACTGAAAATATCGGCGGTTATCTCTGCAAATTTGCGACTGTTGTTTCTGCAATCATGACCAACTACTACTTTTATCTGATCAAGATCCGAAAATTCTTTTAATAAATAGTTCGAGAGTCCTTGAGTGGCTGAACCTACAGTATATATATTCATTCTGTTGCTGCCAGCACCCATTACCCCGCGAAGACCGCCAGTTCCAAATTCCAAATCTTTATAGAATGCATCAATCAGAAGTGATTTGTCTTCGTTATCCAACATTGACTGTACTTCTTTTTTAGTTTCATCATCATAATTACCCTTCAGCCAATTTTGGGCCTTGTTGGCAACACTTACCAATAATGTTTCCTTATCCATTTCTTTTTTGTTTAAAGTTTTAAGATTGAAAATTGAATTAGAATAATACTTTGTATTTATCGCCTGTCTCTTCAACTATTTTGCGACGTTGTTCTTCAGTATATCCTGGACGCTTTGGGTAAATAGGATTGCCATGTTCATTTCGTTTGAATTGACCATTCTCTTCTATTTTTATTCCTCCATCCATATATTTTACTAAAAGATATTCACCTAACTTTTTCCATTGGGCTACTCCCTCTGATACTTGCGTATTTGAATAGTTTGTCAGATAATCGATAGCTTTTTCAGACGAACTTTGATAGAGGGCAAGTGCCTCTTTTTCTACTTTCGATTGTTTACCTAAAAACGATGTTTCTAACTTACCTTGAAGCGATTGTACATCAATTATCATATCGCTGTATCTGTTATAAACCATATTTGAAACCATATTGTGAATCCAAAAAGCTGAGGTACCTGAATAGGTCGTGAAATCACCATTGCCGACACGCATTTCTTCAGGGGTGGCATTATTTGCACAATATACTGGGTAATAAACAGTTTGAGCGGCATCGTCTACTCCAAACCATAAGATTCCACCAATAGCATTCGGAAGCCATGAACGCATCTGGGCTACAAATGAAAACCCTGTTTGTTGAGTGGCTATCGGACGCTCGTTGCAATACATTACAGAATCTACTTCCCATTGAAGTGGCGATAATCTGTATGGTGCACCAAAAAGTCCTCCACCGGAATCAAATCTTAAATCAAGTGGGGTGTCTTCATAATGGTCACGCATATAACGCTGAACATTAGATATACTAAGTTTTTCATCTGGCTTAATATATAATGGCATAGGGTCTGTTGTTTGACCTAATGCATAGGTTACATATTTTGCCATATCATTATTTATTTGATTGAAGAATGACCATACGCGTGCTTCGCAAAACCTAAGTGCCCCAAAATCAAGAGGAGCATATGCCTTGGCAAAACTGAAATCTTTGTCGGTACCTTTGTAATAACCTTTTTCACGGGCAAATGATATAACATCGGGCGAATACATGCAATTCTCTTTGTCATCCAATGGGATCTGCTGAATACGTGCCTGATTGGCATGGGCCGATACGCAATCGTCGGGAATACGAATGGCTACCCATACTGCTCCTTTATTGCCTAAGCCTTTTCCAATCATTTCCATAATCCAAACTTCATTTGGATCGGCAATGGAAAAAGATTCACCGCTACTAAAATAACCATGTTCCTTAACCAAATCGGTCATGGTCTTAATGGCTTCACGGGCTGTTTTTGCACGCTGCAATGTGATGTAAATCAGACTTCCATAATCCATAATTCCTGTGCTGTCTGATAATTCTTCACGTCCACCAAATGTGGTCTCACCAATGGCTAACTGATGCTCGTTCATATTGCCAATTACATTATAGGTTTGGGAAACCTGGGGAATCTCACCCAAATATTTTCCGGTATCCCATTCATAAACCTTGAGTTTTTCGCCCTTTTTGTAATTCGCTGCAGACCAATGATATAACTCGCCGTATAAACTGTAGGAATCAGCTGAATAAGAAATGAATGTCGATCCATCTTTTGAAGCTTTCTTACCTATTAGGAAATTTGTGCATGAGAATGCATATGAACTTAAAAGTAGAAATGCAATGCTTAGGCACACAAGTTTTTTAGTCATAAAATAGTATTTTTTTGTTTTCTGAAGCGTAAAGATAACTTATTTTGTCCAAAATATATGGATTTCAAGATATAATTTTATTCAACATTAATTCTGTACCATTTGTCTAAAATAATTTCTATTTTTGTGATGAAATAAATTTTTTCGGTATATGTTGCAAAATGAAAAAGAAAAAAATAATCGGATTCTGGGACTTACAAAAGTACAGATCATTATAGTTATGGTATTAATGGCAATTCTTTTCTTGTTTAGTGACAGCGGAATACCACAGAAAATTAAATACGAAAATCAAATCAATTCTCTTAAAAATCAAATTGATTTTTTTCAGAATCAGACGGCTAAGGATAAGAAAAAGTTGGAAGAACTACAATCAGATGACTCTAATCTGGAAAAGTATGCGCGAGAAAATTACAGGATGAAAAAAGCAAATGAAGATATTTTCGTTATAGAAGAATGAATAATTTAACAAATATGTTAATTTTAAGCTTTAGAAACTAACTTTAAATCATAAATCAAGCTTTCTTTCATCTCTCACGCACTTCTCACGCACCTCTCACTTTTGTCTCACCTTACTTTCTCTATAAACTCATACTGCTCTCATAAATTTCCTTAATTTATATCTGTGTTCTTACTTAATTTTATCAATTATTAAGTATCTCATAACACTAGATAACTTCAAAGAAAGTGATGAAATCAATAAGATATTGCTTATCTTTGTTTACTAAAGTTCCTTTTAAACTTTAGAGATAATAGCAATTACAAGAAATATGAACAAATTAAAAGATCTTCTGTATAAAGCATCGGCAATCACAATTCTGGTGGCTGCTGTATTATTTGCTTTTTATCCGTTAATTGCTCCTTGGGTAATGGCATTTGCTGTTGCAATTTTTACTGTCATAACAATGTTAACACCTTATCCCGGCAAAAGCATCCGAGGAAAACGTTTGTTCTTGTTTCAGGTGTTTTCATGTATTCTCATGGCTGTTGCTACATATTTGATGTTTAATAATAAAAATGAATGGGCTGTGATCATGGTCATAGCTGCAATTTTTCTTCTTTATTCATCAATTGTGCTTCCCAAGGTATATGAGAATGAAAAAGAATAACCAGAACTTAGCCAATACAAAGGACTCAATTATTGATAAATATAGGCGTTATTTGTTACTCGAAAAAGGATTATCGAAGAATACAATTGATGCTTATATGACGGATTTGACAAAATTGAATGATTATGTCAATACACAGAGACTTGCATATAACGAACTGGAATTTACACATTTGGAAGATCTGATCGCAAGTCTTTACGATCAAAAGATCAAAGCACGTTCAATTGCTAGAATAATTTCTTCAATAAAGTCTTTCTTTCGCTTTCTGGAACTCGATGAATATATACAAAACGATCCGTCTGAATTGTTGGAGGCGCCTAAAATAGGACTAAAACTTCCTGTCGTTCTTTCAATTGAAGAGATTGATCAAATTTTGGGGGTAATAGACCTCTCAACACTCGAAGGCACTAGAAATGCTGCAATTATTGAAACGCTGTACAGCTGCGGATTACGTGTTTCTGAACTCACAGGATTGAAATTCTCTAATCTCTATTTTGATGAGAATTTCATTCGGGTAGAAGGAAAAGGAAGCAAACAGAGATTGGTGCCTATCTCTGAAATAGCTATCAACAAAATAAATAATTACATTCTCTACCGTAATCAACAGAAAATCAAGAAAGGAAACGAAGATATAGTTTTTATTAGCGCAAGAGGAACGGCAATTTCACGCATAATGGTATTCCATTTTATAAAAGAATATGTGGAAATGGCGGGAATAAAAAAAGATGTGAGCCCGCATACTTTTAGACACTCTTTTGCAACGCACCTACTGGAAAGAGGAGCAAATATCAGGGCAATACAAGAAATGATGGGACACGAAAAGATAACAACGACGGAAATTTATACTCATTTGGATAGGAGTTTCCTCAGACAAGAGATTATTGAGCATCATCCTAGAAATAAAAAATGAGCGAAATCTTCCCTTTCTAGCAGATAATTTTATATATTTGTTCCACAAACAGAATCATCGAAAAATAATATATTAAATACATTCATTATGAAATTTGTAGTATCAAGTGCAACTTTATTAAACCATTTGCAAGCTATAAGCAGGGTTATTAATTCAAAAAGTACTTTGCCTATTTTAGATTGTTTCTTGCTGGAATTGCAAGGTGATGAACTTTTAATCACAGCAGCAGATAGCGAAACTCGCTTGGAAACCAAAGTGGTCGTGAGTGATTCTACAGGAAAAGGCAGCCTTGCAATAAATGCTAAGAATTTGTTAGACCCACTTCGCGAATTACCAGATCAACCATTAACCTTTGAAGTAAATGATGAAACTCTCGAAGTCTACATCTTTTATCATAATGGGAAATATAATTTTGTGGGATTAAAAAGCGATGAATATCCGGTTCCTCACGAACTCAACGATACAGCTATGGCCTTGACAATGGATTCTTCAATTCTGCTCAATGGCATAAACAAAACGGTTTTTGCTACGGCTGATGATGAATTACGTCCGGTTATGAATGGTATTTATTTCGATATAACGGCTGATGATCTTACTTTTGTTGCATCAGATGGACATAAATTGGTGCGAGTAATAACAAAAGATGCAAAAGGGGATGGAAGATCTTCTTTTATATTACCAAAAAAACCGGCTAATCTTCTGAAAACTTTACTGCCTAAAGAAAATGGCGAAGTTGTGATTAATTTTGATGAAAATAATGCATATATCACAACACCTAACTTTAAAATGATTTGCCGATTCGTAGAAGGACGTTACCCTAACTATAATTCAGTTATACCTACTAATAATCCTAACTTCGTGATTTTGGACAGGTTGTCACTTGTAAACACCTTGAAACGTGTTGCAGTATTCTCAAATCCTGCAAGTAGCTTGGTGAAATTACAATTATCAGAAGATAGAATTATTGTGTCGGCACAAGATATTGATTATTTAACGGCTGCTGAAGAAGTTATAGCTTGTAATTATCAAGGTACGGTAATGAGCATAGGTTTTAAAGCTATTTTCTTAGTGGATATCTTAAATAATATTCCTTCAACAGAGGTGAAAATAGAACTTTCAGATCCTTCACGAGCTGGAATTATAATACCTACAGAGAACGCAGATAATGAAGATATGCTAACATTGCTTATGCCAATGATGCTGAACGAGTGATATAGATAATAACAAATGGAATTAAAATTAAAGAATCCCCTTGTGTTTTTCGATTTGGAAACCACAGGAATCAATTTGGCTAAAGATAGAATAGTTGAAATATCATATTTAAAAGTTTATCCAAACGGAAAAGAAGAATCAAAGACGAAAAGGATAAATCCTGAAATGCATATTCCTGAGGAATCAACAGCAATTCATGGGATTACTGATGAAGATGTAAAGGATGCACCAACATTTAAACAAATAGCAAGATCATTGGCTACTCAACTGGAGGGTTGCGATATAGCAGGATTTAATTCAAGTCGGTTTGATGTACCAATGCTCTCGGAAGAATTCTTGAGGGCTGATGTTGATTTTGACTTTAGTAAAAGGAAGTTTATTGACGTGCAAATCATTTTTCATAAAAAAGAACAACGTACTCTTGAAGCTGCTTACAAATTCTATTGTGATAAAACTCTCACTGATGCGCATTCAGCAGAAGCTGATACAAGGGCAACTTACGAAGTGCTTAAATCTCAATTGGATAGATATTCTGATTTGAAAAATGATGTCGATTTCCTTTCAAAAGAATTCGGAGCTTTTAATAAGAATGTTGATTTCGCTGGGCGCATCGTTTTGAATGATAAAGGCGTTGAAGTGTTTAATTTTGGTAAACATAAAGGAAAATCGGTCCTGGAAGTGCTGGAAAAAGAACCTGGTTATTATGGATGGATGATGGATGGTGAATTCCCGCTTAACACTAAACAAATGCTTACAAAGATTAAACTTAAAGCTTTTAATGGCTAACTTGTTAGTGGGATGAAGAGAACTTTTTATTTATTGTTGATTGGTTTTTTGGTGATAATTGTTTCGTCATGCTCAAAAAAAGATAATGAAGTTGAATCGGTACAAGAAACTGTCAAGAATGATAGCAGGACTCGCTTTTTAGGAAATTATAACCGTGAGTTCAATGATTTGCATGATCTTCATCTTACTGCTGCATTGCAAAATGGTGTTCAACCCATTGCATTAAGAAGTGACACATTGTTGTTAAAAGATAGTCTGGTAAGATTGCCTGATGATTTAGAGTTGTTTAAGATGTATGATTTAACACATTCAATTCCATTTCTGGTTCCATCGGCAGCAAAATTGTTGACCGATATTTCAATAAATTTCCGTGACTCTCTTTATCGTAAACATTTGCCTTTATATAAATTGAATGTTACAAGTGTAACCAGAACGGAAGAGGATTTAAGTAAACTTATTAAACGTAACACCAATGCTAGCGATAATTCAGCTCATCGTTATGGAACAACATTTGATGTCTCATGGAAACGATTTGACAAAATCGATAGCGATACAATAAATACATTGTCACAAGATAAATTGAAACTGATTCTTGCACAAGTATTGTTTGACTTGAAAAGCCAGGAACGATGTTATATCAAACATGAACGTAATCAGGCTTGTTTCCATATTACAGTAAGATAAATTATATAGATTTTAGATGCAACGATTCTTTATCACTCTAGCTTATAACGGTAAAAACTATGTGGGTTGGCAAGTACAACCTAATGGAATGAGTGTACAACAAGAATTGCAAGATGCTTTAAGTATTATATTAAGACAGAAAGTTGATATAACTGGCGCGGGACGTACAGATGCAGGTGTGCATGCAAGAAAAATGGTCGCTCATTTCGATTGGAATGGGCAACCTTTAAATGCAATAGAACTTGTTAATAAACTGAATAGCTTTTTGCCTAAATCAATATCTATCAGTTATATACGCCAGGTTAAATTGGATGCTCACGCTCGTTTTTCAGCTGTTTCAAGAACTTATTCTTATTACGTAACTACAAACAAAGATCCTTTCTTAAATGAATTGACGCATCGGATTTTCTTCCAACCAAATCTCGAATTAATAAACCGATTGTGTTCTATTTTAAAAGAATACAACGATTTTACTAGTTTTAGCAAACTACATACTGATGTGAAAACTAATAATTGTGTTATATCATTTGCTCAATGTGTAAAAACAGGTGAGAATATGTACGTTTTTACTTTAACTGCCGACCGCTTTTTGAGAAATATGGTGCGCGCAATTGTTGGTACTTTATTGGAAGCGGGTAGGGGAAGACTCGATGAAAGGGGCTTGCGTCGTATTATTGAAGCTAAAAACCGTTGCTTAGCTGGTGATTCAGTACCGGGACATGCTCTATTTCTGGAAGATGTTATTTATCCTAATGATATCTGGTTGTAGATTCAAATCTTCGTGTGATAAACTAAGTACTTATCTTTCTATACACATAACATCCTGCTTCAGTGGGATGATCAAGTGCATAATCATTTCGCTTCTCGTTATAAAGAATTTGAATGACCAAAAAATCTCCTATTGCTCCTAATATAAATAAAAAGCCGAAGAAAAAATACAAGAAACATCCTGTTATATAGCTTGTAACCAATGGGAAAACTCCAAGTATGATGGCGGGCATTATTGCACCTAATCGGTAATGCTTTATTTTCATAGGTTCAGTACAATGACAATATGGAGAAATAGTTTTCCATATTATGCCAAACTTTATTGTTTTTAGACCTTTTTTAGCCGCAATCATCCAAGTAATTGCGTGGATTAATTCATGTAAAATGATTCCTATAAAACTGGCTATTATAATAATCAAAGTGTCAATCATGTATCTGGAAAATGACCAACCTTCAGTAAAATTATATATGATATCGTTCCAATATATAATCAAATATGGTACTAATAATCCAAGAAATAATGGCCACATTATTCGAAAACCAAACTTATTCGCATCCTCTAAGTTGATGACTTTAGTTATTTTCTCATAGTCTTTTTCATTAAACATCTCATGAATTTTATTTGTTTATTATAGTATGTATAGTAAACAAAATTACTGATTATTTAATAGATTTGAAACATATAGGATTACGATTTTATTACATAATAAAATGGGCTGATCATTTGATCAACCCATTTATATTATCTATGAAATTAGTCATTCATTGAGATAAGGAATTCTTCATTATTTCTTGTTCTTCTTAATCGAGTAAGCAAAAACTCCATTGCTTCAACAGAATTCATATCTGCCATGTAATTACGTAAAATCCACATTCGATTAAGTGTGTCTTCAGATAGAAGTAAGTCGTCGCGACGTGTACTTGATGCAATTATATCAACAGCAGGGAATACACGTTTGTTAGATAACTTTCTGTCAAGCTGAAGTTCCATATTACCTGTTCCTTTAAACTCTTCAAAAATTACATCATCCATCTTTGAACCTGTATCTGTTAGAGCTGTTGCAATAATTGTAAGTGATCCACCATTCTCAATATTTCTTGCTGCACCAAAAAATCGTTTTGGTTTGTGTAAAGCGTTAGCATCCACACCGCCAGAAAGAACTTTACCTGAAGCTGGTTGAACAGTATTATAAGCGCGTGCTAAACGAGTAATTGAATCAAGTAGAATAACAACATCGTGTCCGCATTCAACCAAACGTTTTGCTTTGTTCAATACAATTTCAGCAATTTTTACATGTCTATCTGCTGGTTCATCAAAAGTTGAAGCTATAACCTCTGCATTTACACTGCGTTCCATATCTGTAACCTCTTCAGGACGCTCGTCAATTAGTAAGATAATCATATAAACATCAGGGTGATTATCTGCTATAGCGTTGGCAATATCTTTCAATAACATTGTTTTACCTGTTTTCGGTTGTGCAACAATAAGTCCACGTTGACCCTTGCCTATTGGTGAAAACAAATCTACAACTCTACATGAAAGATTGTCATTATGACCTTTTGTCAGATTAAATTTCTCGTTTGGAAATAAAGGTTTTAAATGATCGAAAGGTACGCGATCACGAACATCTTCTGGTTTGCGTCCGTTAATTCTGTCAACTTTTACTAATGGAAAGAATTTCTCACCTTCTCTAGGTGGGCGAATAGGTCCTTCAACTACATCACCTGTTTTCAATCCAAATAAACGGATTTGTGATTGTGATACATACACATCGTCAGGAGAAGACATATAATTATAGTCAGATGATCTTAAAAAGCCATATCCATCAGAAATGATTTCCAAAACTCCAGTTGAGCTTAAAATTCCATCAAAGTCAAAAGATGGCTCCTTTTCTTTCGATTGATTTTGTTGAGGTTGCTTTATTTGGATTTTGTTTTTTTGTTGGATAGGTGTACGTTGTTGTGGTTGTACTGGTGCGATTAGATCTTCCAAAAGAGGTTTTTCCTCCTCCAAAATTGCTTCAATTTCTGGTAGAATTGGCTTTTCTTCGCTAGGAGCATCTTCTGCAACAACTAAAGGAAGTGTTGCTGGTGGAATGTTTGGTTTTTCTTCATTTCTTCTTTTGCTTGAACGAAATACCAATTGAGTAGGTTTGAATGGATGTTTATCTATAACCTCATCAGTTTTATTCTCTTCTTTTTTTGCATCAGGAGTTACAACTTGTTGAGTTTTCTCTGCTATTAGTTTTTTAACTTCTTCTTTTTTTGAGGTTTCTGCAATAATGATATCAGGTGAAACTTTTTTTGCTTCAGAATCTGATTTTTTGATTAATTGAGGTTGTGAAGAAATGCTCTGTTTAGGCACAAATTCTTCTACATTTTGATTAATCTCTTTTTTCCCAATTTTAATAACAGGTTTTATCTCTTTTTTTTCAGGTTTAATATCTGTTTTAATATTTTGGGACATTTCTGTCTTTTTCTGTTCCGGTTGGTTCTTATTGTTTTGCCTTGTTGAAGCAGAGCTGCTCAGTTTTTTTGTTTCGGCAATAGCTTGTTCGTCGAGTATTTTATAAATCAATGCTTCTTTTTTATAAGCATCGGGACGTCTAATGCCCATTTCTTTAGCTAGTGCACGCAATTCGGTGGTGAGCTTTTCGTTTAGTTCGATAATATTATATGTCATTTAAAACGTATTGATTTTCTTTTTGTTTTGTGGACCAAAAAATGTTGTTTGTTAAAAAGGTGTTTAAATAAGAACGAGGCCCTAATTAAACATAATTAAAAAATGTTGTCAATTTTATAATTGAGAATTGTATTTTGTTTTGAAAATGGAAGACAAAAGCTTATTTTGATCTTCCCATTGAAGATTTGATACAAAGGTAACATTTTAATTTAATATATAAAATTGTCCGAGTGTTTTTTTACCATTAACTTTCAAAAAAGATAAGATAATTATATACAATAAAATGAATTCACCAGTTGTTTTAAAAATAAACAAATCACATTATTTACTTTGTTTGCATATCTAATTTGTTAGAATTATCCTGTCTTCGTTTTATTTCGGTTTTATATATTTTAGTTCTTTTTCTGTCCAATGAATTTTGACTTGTTGTTTGTACGAATAATTCCTCTGAAATGATAATCCATTTATAAGCATTATCCATATCATCTATCATTTCATATGCGAGAGCTATATTGTTTGCAGCCTTTGCTTTTTTGTTTTTGTCCTTTTCTGTGTTAAAGAAAAACTCCCATCTTTGTATAGCTTCAAGCCACTTGTTGTCTTGAGCAAGAACTTCTCCTTGTCGCATTGGGGTATTTGGAAGAGTATAATACCATCTGTCTTGCATCACCCAATGAGGTGAAAAAATATAAGTCATTTTTTCTGCAGCATAAATTGACAATTCCTTAATTGCATTTTCTCTTGAAGGAAGTATAAACTCATTCATACCAAATGATTCTTGTAAGTCAAATCCTTCCCACATTAAACTGTCATTAAACTGAATGGTTGGTATTTTACCATCCAATGATGGAAGATAGACGTGAATAATAGAATAAATATTAGCTTTTAATTTACCATAAATTAAGTTTTGCTGGACAAATTGATCTTCTCGATTAGTTTGAACAATAAGTTTGTCAAGTGATATTATGGCATCTGCACCTGTGGTTTTGCGCATTCTATTCATAGTATTAGGTTCGATGGGTTTCTGTTCCCAAAAATCGTTATCAATTCTCAATGGTTTATTATATAACTGTACATTTTCGAAATAATTCTCTTCATTTAGAAATTGAGATAGAGCTTCTGTGTAAAAAATTGCAGTACTGTCAATATTTACTGTAACACGTTCATAATCTTTGGAACCGATTTTTTTTAATGTATGTCCAATGTCTTCGGGTTGATTTACAACATTATTAACTATTAAAACTGAATGTATATTTGTGGGCAAAGTAACTTGAGCAGGTTCGTGTGTCTCGATAGTGAAATATTTAATACCTGCACAACTACTTAGCAGTCCGGTAATAACAACTAATAATAGGAGTTGAACTTTTTTCATACGATTCTTTATTTGATCTCTTTATGTGTTTTGATTATTTCAATTACGACTTATTTGACTACTCAGTTGTAATTGTAAAAATACTCACTTTCTTCATTAATAATATATCGAAATTAAAGCATCAGCTTTGTACAAAGATAGTTTTTTGTTTAATTGGTTTAATGTATAAAGCCACTTTTTTTCAAGAATTAAAAAAACATTGTGGTTATAATTAAAGAACTTTTTTATAAACTATTGTCGGAGCTGAAAAAAAATGCGTAAATTTGTTTGTTTTTATTTTAACTACACTAATCATAATATATTAAAAAGATGGCTTTTAACATTATTGTATTGGCTAAGCAGGTTCCTGATACTCGAAATGTTGGGAAAGATGCAATGAAAGCTGATGGAACTGTAAACAGAGCGGCATTGCCGGCAATCTTCAATCCGGAAGATCTAAATGCATTAGAGCAAGCATTAAGAATTAAAGATCAATATCCCGGTTCAAAGATAACTATTCTTACGATGGGTCCCGGACGTGCGGCAGAAATTCTTCGTGAAGGATTATTCCGTGGATCAGATGACGGAGTGTTGCTTACCGATCGTGCGTTTGCCGGTGCAGACACTTTAGCAACATCTTATGCCCTTTCCATGGCAATTAGGAAAATAGGTGATTTTGATATTATTATATCCGGTCGTCAGGCTATTGATGGTGATACTGCTCAGGTTGGGCCTCAGGTAGCTGAGAAATTAGGTATTCCTCAAGTAACCTATGCAGAGAATGTTGAAGAGATAGATGAGACCAAAGTCCGTGTGAAACGTCGTTTAGATAATGGAGTAGAAGTTGTAGAATGCAAGCTTCCGGTGTTACTAACGATAAATAGCAGTGCAAATGCTTGTCGTCCTCGTAATGCCAAATTTCTACAGAAATATAAACACGCAAAAACTGTTACTGAAAGACAGTCAGAGAATATAGATTACATAGATTTATACAGTGCTCGTCCATATTTGAATTTAACAGAATGGAGTGTAGCCGATGTAGAGGCTGACACAACACTTTGCGGATTATCCGGATCACCCACGAAAGTGAAAAAAGTTGAGAATGTTGTCTTCCAGACAAAAGAAAGCAAGCAAATATCTGCTGACGATTCAGAAATTGAAGAGTTGATGAAAGAGTTAATAGCAAATCATACAATAGGATAAAAAGAAAGATATGAATAATTTATTTGTATATTTAGAGGTAGAAGAAGGCTTAGTTGCCGATGTTAGTCTTGAATTACTTACAAAAGGTCGTTCTTTAGCGAATCAACTTGGTTGTAAGTTAGAGGCAATTGCAGCAGGCAAGCAGCTAACAGATGTATCAATGCAAGTTTTCCCATATGGCGTTGAAAAATTGCACATATTTGAGGATGACAGACTTTCTCCTTATACAACATTACCACACACATCAATTCTTGTAAAACTGTTTAAAGAAGAACAGCCCCAGATTTGTTTGATGGGAGCAACAATAATAGGTCGTGATTTGGGTCCCCGTGTTTCATCAACATTAGGTAGCGGACTGACAGCCGATTGTACATCGTTAGAGATTGGTGATTATGATGAAGCTAAGTCAGGCAAGTCATATAAGAATCTATTATATCAAATTCGTCCTGCATTCGGAGGAAATATTGTTGCTACTATTGTTAATCCTGATCATCGTCCACAGATGGCAACGGTTAGAGAAGGAGTAATGAAAAAAGAGATATACGATCAGAGATATAAAGGCGAAGTTGTTGAACATAATGTAAATGACTATGTTTCAGAAGATGATTTTGTGGTTTCTATTATTGACCGACATATAGAAAAGTCAAAAGTAAACATCAAGAATTCACCAATTATAGTATCAGGCGGTTACGGTGTTGGATCAAAAGAGAACTTCAATTTGTTATATAAGTTAGCTGATCTTTTAGGCGCAGAAGTAGGTGCGACCCGTGCAGCTGTTGATGCCGGATTTACCGAACATGAGCGTCAGATTGGTCAGACCGGGGTTACTGTTCGTCCTAAGTTGTACATTGCATGTGGAATTTCTGGTCAGATACAGCACATAGCTGGTATGCAGGAAAGTTCAATTATTATTTCCATTAATAATGATGCCAATGCTCCTATCAACGCTATTGCCGACTATGTAATCACCGGCGATTTGGAGACTGTTATTCCGAAGATGATTAAATACTATAAAAAGAATTCTAAATAAAAAAACCATCTTACTTATCCTGAAAGGGAAGTTAAAAATTCAAATATTATGTCAAATTTTTATACAGATACACCTCAATTCAAGCACTATCTTCAACATCCGTTGATGAAGCGAATTGTGGAATTAAAAGAAAGGAACTACGCTGACAAAGAATCATATGATTATGCTCCAATTGATTTTGAGGACACATTGGACAGTTATGACAAAGTGTTAGAAGTAGTTGGTGAAATTTGTGGTGAAATTGTTGAGTCCAATTCCGAAGAAGTTGATCATACAGGTCCAACTTTGGATCAAAATAGAGTATCTTATGCACCAAAAACCTCAGAGAATCTGGATGCTTTAAATAAAGCAGGATTAATGGGTATGACACTTGGTCGCAAGTACGGCGGTCTCAATTTCTCGATGGTTCCTTATATGATATCAGCCGATATTGTTAGTCGCGCCGATGCAAGTTTCCAAAATATATGGATGCTACAGGAATGTGCAGCAACCATTTATGAATTTGGAAGTGAAGAACAGAAAAACAAATATCTACCTAGAATAGTTGAAGGTGAAACAATGTCTATGGACTTGACTGAGCCTGATGCAGGATCTGATTTGCAGGCAGTTATGTTGAAAGCAACATACAATCAAGCCGAAGATCAATGGTATTTGAATGGAGTAAAGAGATTTATCACCAACGGTGATGCCGACATTCATTTAGTATTGGCTCGTTCAGAAGAAGGCACTAAAGATGCACGCGGATTATCCATGTTTATTTATGACAAGAAAAGTGGTGGTGTAAATGTTCGTCGTATCGAGAACAAGATGGGAATCAAGGGAGCTCCAACCTGTGAATTGGTATATAAAAATGCCAAAGCCGAGTTGGTAGGAACCCGCAGAATGGGACTCATTAAGTATGTTATGTCGTTAATGAACGGTGCCCGTTTAGGGATTATGGCTCAATCCGTTGGACTTAGCGAAGCCGCTACGCGTGAAGCATATGAATATGCTATGGAGCGTCGTCAGTTCAATAAAGAGATCATCAATTTCCCAGCAGTATATGAAATTCTTGCCAACATGCGTGCAAAAACCGATGCGTCACGTACCTTATTGTACGAAACATGTCGTTTTGTAGATATGTATAAAACATTAGAAGATATTTCTTCAGAGCGTAAACTTACTCAAGAAGAAAAAGCTGAAATGAAATACTATTCAAAAATGGCAGATGCATTTACTCCACTTGGAAAAGGAATGAGCAGTGAATATGCCAATCAAAATGCATCTGATGCAATTCAAGTGCATGGAGGATCGGGTTTCATGAAAGATTATAAATGCGAACGATTGTTTCGCGATGCCCGCATCACCAATATTTATGAAGGAACAACGCAATTGCAGGTAGTAGCTGCAATTCGTCATGTGACAACCGGCACATACTTACAACGAATCAAGGAATATGAGGCGATGCCAGTATCTCCAGAGCTTGAGTCATTGAAACGTAAGCTTTCAAAGATGACTCAGATGTATGAGAAACTGACAGAAATTGTTGCTGCTCCACGCGATGAGGAATATTTAGATTTCCATTCACGTCGATTGGTAGAAACTGCCGGACACATTATTATGGGTCATTTATTGGTTCGTGATGCCAATAAAAATCCTGATATGTTCCGTCGTTCTGCAGAAGTATATATTATTTACGGTCAAGCCGAAGTAATCAAAAACTATAATTTTGTTACTAAATCAAACGTTGAAGATCTGGGATATTTTAAACCAGAATTAAACGATTAAAAAAAGTTCATAGTTCATAGTCAATAAGTCGGGGAACAGAAGTATTCTGTTTCTCGACTTTTTTGTAGGTATTGTTAAGAGGGAGGTTTTTGGTTAGGGAAGTCGGAAAGAGTGGGGAGTTAGTCTTTTTGGGTGTGTTGAGGAAGTCAGGAAGAGTGGGGAAATTGGCATTACAGTTGTGTTGGGGAAGTCAGGAAGGGTGGGGAATTTGAGGATGGCATATAGGATGAAATGATGCGATGGATGGGGAATTGGTGAATCAGGAATTAAGTGAAATGATGGGAAAATTTATTAGTTTAATCATAGGTTAAATATCTATAAAACTATTTTGGAGAAATTTTAAATTTTAGTGAGACCATAGTGAGAGGAGGGTGGGAGGTGGATGGGAAGACTGTAAAGTTAATAAAGTGAAACATGTGATATGTGATGTACATATATTAATGGTTACGAAACTGAACGAGAGAACATAGCATTTTTGATGGTGGGTGAAAAAGGTACAAATATTACTTTGTACCTTTTATAGATTTCAGTTTTGCGAAATACATACCGAAGGATCGATACAGGAAATGTGTCCATTTACCGAAAGGTACGATTATGATTGCCCATTGAGCCAAGACAGTCAAGTGGATTATGTACATCCATTTATTAGATTCCAATAAATCGATATCAATGAACAGTCGCACTAAAAACGCTGTAATCCCCATTAATAGTAACCATATCACAAAAAACCAATCAGAAGGTTGGGAGAACTTGTTCAACGATTTGTTTTTCTTTACTCTATCAGAGACGAAATGAATTGTCACCATAAAGATCAGTAAACTAACCACATATCCAAATATTATTACGAATACGTTATTTGTCGCGAACCAGTTCAGAAACACCGTAGTAAACAGTAAAGACAAGTATGAAAGTACTAAAACCAGATGTTCGAGCCATCTGAAATTGTTTTTTTCGTCGCAATCTTTTGAACGTTTTTGAGTGAACATATTGACAAATAAATCCTTCAGAGCCGTAAAATAATATTTAAACGGCACCTTTGTATTTGTTTTTACGATAGTGAAATACCACATTGTCAGCAGGTTTGGTAGAAAAATCACAACCATCATAATTCCAATAGCAATTATTTCGAAATAATGTCCGAAATGAAGCATCTGTTCCAGGTTATAACTCACAGAATCAGCAAAAAACAATACAGCCACGAATACTATTGCCATTGCAAGAATTGTGAGAGGAAGCGATTTGTACAGTAATCCCGAGAGTCCCGTCCAATCATATTTTGCCGTCAACCATCTTCTAAGCGACATCATCAGTTCACCCGGGTTCGCCTCTTGCGGACAATTAGTCGTACATTCGCCGCAATAGTAACATTCCCATGGTTTTAGCGACGATTTTATTTCATCTTCCAGTCCCAGCACACTATTGCGAACCATTTCGCGTGGAAAAGATTCGTCGTTGGTTGACAAAGAGCATATTGCCGTACACGTTCCACAATTGTAGCACGCGTTCATATTCACAGTCCCATATTTTTTCAGCTCCTTTGAAAAAGCCGGATTTATTTTCGTAGCCATATCTATGCCAATTTATAAGAATAATATTCGTCCATATCATCAATCTCACCCACTGCCACAACTCCATATTTTACTAACGTCGTTACAAAATACATCGTTTCCGAATTCGACATCTTCAATTTTTCCGATAGTTGAGCAATTGTTAACTCCTCATTTTTAAGTGCTTCCGATATTGCCTTTTTTATTCTGTTGAATTCTTTCAATTCCTCCTTCAGATGCTCCGGGACCCCTTGTTTCTCCCGGAGATATTTAGCTGTTTTTCCTACTTCTATTTCCATAATTTTAAGCTAATACATCGATCATACTCATTATTTCTTCACTTGTATATCCTATCAAATTTATTGCATCTTCAGGGCAAATAGGCGCGCACATGCCGCATCCCTTACATACTGAGGTATTTACAATTGCTATTGGTTTGCCGTTGACCTCCTGTTTTTCAATAGCATCAAAAGGGCAAGCCTCTTGACATTTTCCACACCAAACACATAAATCCTGATTTATTTCTGCCACAATCGGTTCTGTTTCCAGAGTACCCTTACTGATGTATGAATAAGATTTTGTAGCAGCCGATAGTGCTGAGTTGACCGATTCAGAAATGTTTTTTGGTCCCTGGCAAGCACCAGCTATTGTTATTCCATCAATAACTGTTTCCACCGGACGCAGTTTCATATGAATTTCATTAAAGAATTTGTCCCTTCCTTTTGGCAATTTGAACATAGTACCAATTGATTGATCCGCTCTAGGAACCATTCCCGTCACCAAAACTATCAGATCAGTCTCTAGTGTTAATTCTTTGCCAGCCGAAAGAATATCTTTCACCGTTACAACAGTTTTTTTCCCTTCCGTGGCGATTTGTGGAGGATTATTATAGTCGAATTGCAGATATATATCACCCAATTCAAGCGATTCCGAATAAAGCAATTCCTGTTTGCCATACGTCCTAATACCCCTGTTGAGATGAATATTATTTATATTCTTGAATTTCTTTTTCGCCACAATTGCCGTATGAATCACTGACGTACAACAAAAGCGAGAGCAATAAGTATTTTCACCATCCTCCTGTCGACTTCCAACACAATATATATATGCGATATTGTTTATTTCTTTTCCTTTGTACACCAATCTGTTTCCCGTTGATTTATCAACCAGTTGTTTAAATTCAGGAAGCGTTATTATGTTATCATTTATCATGTAATCAAACTCTCCTTTTTGAGGAACATAATGGTCGAATCCCGTTGCCACGACAACAGAACCCACATTCACCTCCATAATTTCCATTGGATCACTTTCGTTGTTGGGTCTTTTTCGTATTTTTAGAGTAAAATTACCAATACTACCTTTCGAAGAAGCTACTTCTGCCCCAGTAAGAATTGTAACATTTTCACGTTGAGCTAGATCGCTGTATATACGATTGATAAGTTCGTTACCTTTCTCGTCCGACATAAATAAGTCGCCCCATTCAGCCGTATGTCCACCAATTTTGTCATTCTTTTCTATCAGAATAACCGTTGATTTTTTGTCAGACAGTGATATAGCAGCTTTCAGTCCCGCGATTCCCCCACCAATAACGGCAATAGTTTTCTCTGCCTCAAATTGATTAGTGTATAGAGGTTCAGCGTAACGTGATTTCGCAATAGCCGCTTTGACCAGATGAATAGCTTTTTCCGTGGCCCCATCCGTATCGTCCGAGTGTGCCCAAGACCCTTGTTCTCTGATATTTGCGTGAACATAAGTATATTTATTCAAATCTCCCCGTTCCGTGACATTTCTGAAAGTAGTCAGATGCAATTTAGGTGAACACGAAGCCACAATAACCCCATCTAAACCAAATTCTTTTATGTCGTTGACCATTTCATTTTGATTGGAATCAGAACAAGCAAACATTGAAGTTTTTGATAATACAACCCCCTCTTCATGTTCCACTGCCTGGCGTACTTTTTCAACATCCACATAATCAGATATGTTACCACCGCAATGACAAATATAAACACCTATTCTATTTTTCATGCCAGTTCATTTTGAATTAAATAACTGATTGCCTCAGATGAAGCCGATCCAGCTGAAAGAATTGAATCAGGAATGTCCATGGGACCACTTGCTGTTCCTGCAACAAAAACACCATCGATATTTGTCTTTGAAGGGCTCTCCATTAAATCGCTCTGTGCTATAAAGTTAAGCTGGTCGAATTTAAGAGTTCCATTATCAAAAATTGTTTTAGCCGTAGGATTGGATTTTGCTCCTACCGAAAGTACCACCATGTCATGTTCAGCCTCTTTTAGAACCCCTTCATTTATATCTTCGTATCTCAGGATCAGATTACCATTTTCTTTTTCCGTTATTTTGGCAATTTTTCCTTTGATAAAATTCACTCCCATACCCTTAGCCTGTTGGTAGAATTCTTCAAATCCTTTACCAAACGACCGAATATTTATATAATAAATTGTTACATCCGCCATGGGTAAAGCCCCCATTAGAAGTTGAGCCTGTTTAATGGAATACATGCAGCAAACCTGAGAGCAGATTGGATTTCCAACTGTTTTGTCGCGCGAGCCCACGCACAAAACATAGGCAATTTTATCAGGCACCTTTCCGTCCCCCGGACGTAAAATTGTATTGTAAGGACGAGTAGGTGCAATTTCCCGTTCCATTTGCATGGAAGTGATCACATTTTTATATTGATTATACCCATATCGAGGCATTTCCAAGGGATCAAAAAGATTGAATCCCGTAGCCATGATAACAGTTTTTGCATGCAACTCATAATATTCCGTTTCCATTGTAAAATCTATGCAATGAGTAGGGCAAACCTTTTCGCACGCCCCGCATAAAGTACAATTTTCAATATCAATTGCCGCTGCTTTTGGGTTAGCTATGCTGAAAGGGATAAAAGCCGCTTTTCTTCCTATCAGTCCAAATTGGTATTGATCGCGTACATTTACCGGACAAACTTTTTCGCAAAGTTGACATGCCGTACAATCTTCCACATGCACATAGCGAGGTTTTTTTGTGATTTGTGCTGTAAACTTATTTTCGACATTCTTGGTTATGTTAGTCACTTCACTTTCCGTGAAAATAGTTATATTCTTATGACGTGCAATCTCCGAGACCTTAGGAGTTGTGATGCATGCTGCACAATCGAGAGTGGGAAAGACTTTGCTCAGCAAAATCATTTTTCCTCCAATTGAACGATCCTTTTCTACCAGCAACACTTTGTAGCCGTTATTTGCCAGATTCAGAGCAGTCTCGCCACCTGCGATACCTGCACCTATAACCAAAGCATCGTAATCAATTATTCTTTTATCTTTATTCATCAACTATCTGAATGTAATGTTTTTAACAAGTACTCATTAAAACTTCGAATATGTTTCACGAAAGCCTCGCTGCATACAGAGCAAAGTGCAGCCATTCTTAATCGTGCCGTGTCAATTTCTTTAGATTTCATTAGTTCATGGGTCATTGATACCACCTTTCCTGTTTTCTCAGTACATGATTCACCAAATATACAATCTGTTCCATCTGCCGCTATGAAAACCCCGTCGAATCCCTTTTCATATGCATGAAGAATCCATGCAGGTTTAATTCCACTTGAGCAAGGTATAGTAATTGTGTAAACCGTTGGTGGATAATGCAATTTCAGGAGTCCCGCCATATCAATGGCGGGGTCCGAAATTTTTTCTGTAGAGAACACCAGTATTTTGGCATTCTTTTTTAGTTTAAAGTTCATTTATACTTATCCCTTTTAAAAGAGTGAGTTATTTTTTTTTCATATATACTTTAAAGTATCCGTTTTCTTCTAAAGTACCAAGGAATTCATGACCTTGTTTACTGCACCATTTAGGAATATCAGATTTTGTTCCTTCGTCAGCCGAAAGAATTTCCATCACATCGCCCGAATTTATTGTACCGATAGCTTTTTTGGCTTCCAATAAAGGTCCAGGGCAAGCCGTACCTCTCGCATCAACTGATTTTGCGACAGTCACATTCATTAATTCTTCTGTTGTCATAAAATTTATATTAATTATTTATAGTATATCAAATCATCCATTGCATGGCGCTTTCTCCAGCATCAGCAACAAATGTCGCCGCACCAGCAACCCTTATATTAGGGTAATCAATCATCTCTTCTTTTTTGAATCCCATCAAGTTCATTGTCATTTCGCAAATTGTAATTTCAACTCCCAATTCTCCAGCCTGTTTAAACATCTCGTCGATTGACATAACCCCTTGTTTTTTCATTAATTTCTTCATTATTATCGGGCTCATTCCCAGCATGTTATATTTGGATAGTTTGAGTTTGTTTTTGCTTTTCGGCAACATCATTCCAAACATTTTTGAAATAAAACTCTTCCCTTTTACATTTTTCTTTGGATCACGCAGTGCGCTTATTCCCCAAAAAGAGAAGAATAATTTCACTTTTGTATCCATTGCCGCAGCAGCTAATGCAATAATCATTCCCGCCATGATTTTATCCATATCTCCCGAAATGATAGCAATAGACAATTGATCTTGCCTTGCATTTTCAAGTTGGGTTGTCCGATCTTTAAGTATTTGTAATTCATTTACAAGATCAGTCATTTTAACTTCTTTAGAATCTTCCATATTAAGTAGATAATTTTCAGTGATTTATTTATTTGCAAATTAAGAGAGAATTTATTGATTATTTTTTTTTTGTTAAGTGAATTTTAATACAATATTTTGTGATATGTATCACTTTTTCATATCTTTATGCCATGAAGAATGAATGTCTAAATTGTGGTTGTATCATGAAGTCGGCTGGTACATTTAAAAGTTGTCAGATGGAGCAACTTGAGAATAATCATGCCGTGATCAATTTCAATAAAGGCGATTCTATTATAAAACAAGGCATGTTTTCTACCAATGTAGTTTTTCTAAGAAAAGGATTAGCGAAGCTCCATCTTACCGGTCCTTATCATGAACAGATTGTACGATTGATTAAAGCCCCTTCATATATGGGTTTACCAACGACTATTGGCAATAAAATAAATCAATATTCAGTTACCGCCGTACTTGACTCAGAAGTGTGCTTTATTGATTTAGGAGTTTTTAATAGGTTGCTTGAGGAGAATAAAGAGTTTTCTTCATATATCATTTTGGAATTGTGTAAGAGTGAGTTAGAAACCTACAGGCGCTGTTCGAACCGCACACAAAAACAAACACGAGGCAATGTTGCCGATGTATTACTTGAATTTTCGGATAATATTTTCAATTCTGACGAGTTTGTGATTCCTATCTCTCAATCCGAAATAGGGAACTGGGTTGATTCTAGTAGAGAAAGCATCAACAGAATTCTATCGGAATTTGTTAACGACGGGTTGATTTCTTTAGACGGTAAGAAAGTAAATATTTTGAATAAGCGCTCACTTATGATGGTAAGTCAGAACGGATAGAGTGTAAGTTTACTCCATTTTTCTTAATCTGACTTCGATACCAGAACCTACGAGTTTCTTTTTAATCTGCTTTACATCAGTATTTCCAAAATGATAAGGATAAAACACTTTAGGTTTAAACATTTTTGATGCATTAACAGCTTGATCAATAGTCATTGTATAAGGTTGATTTACCGGCAGGAAAGCGATATCAATATTTTTCAAGTTCTTCATTTCAGGAATATCTTCCGTATCTCCGGCAATATAAATTCGCAAGTCATCAATAGTCAGAACATATCCGTTATCACGATGACGCGGATGGAACTTTTCTCGACCTTTAGTAATGTTATATGCTGGAACAGTTTCAATACTAATACTTTCTGTTAATTTCTGTTTGTCCCCATTTTTCATAACCTCACCTTTAGAGATAATATTTCGACTAGATTGATTTAAAATTAGTCGTGCATCGTTTTTTGACACATTTTCAATTGCCTTACTATCAAGGTGATCGCCATGTTCGTGGGTTATCAATATAAAATCTGCTTTTGGAAATTTTGAATAATCTGCAAACGACGAAACCGGATCTAATTGAATATATAAACCCTCTACAGAAATCATTATTGATCCGTGTTTAATAAATGTAATCACAACGTCTTTATTGCTTTTTGTCTTAAAAGTGTCTGTCTCAAATGAATTAGCAGTTGCTAAATTGGCAAACATAGTTCCCATAATTAATAAAATATATATCGGTTTCATAGCCTTATTTATTAAATTGATTAAGCTTTATTAATTTAAATATAACGTTAATTCTACTTTTTTGTTGGTAATTGGATATAAATTTTTAAAGTACATAATTTCTTGATGTCTAATTTAGTATATATTAATTTGCTCATAAAACTGTTAAAATAGTAACTATTCGTAACAATTAACGGGTTTTTATTAATTATAAAAAAGTGTAATTTCGGACAGTGAGAAAAAAAATGATATACCTTTGGTTTTGTAAAGGGTTGTAATTTGCATTATTAATTTTGCATTTTGCAATTAAAAATTAATTATCTAATGTATAAAAACGATGAAAAAGAATTTAACGAGACTTATGTCAATGGTTGCTATTGCTTCCATGATTTTTTTAGGAGTTAGTTGCGAAAATGAAAGCAGCAATTTGAAAGATGGAAAGGCTCAAATTCAATTTAAACTTACAGACGCTCCTTCTTTGGAATATGATGAAGTAAATATTGACATCCAGGGTGTTTCTGTTGGAATTGGCGACCATTTTTACGATGGTCCAGATAGTGTTAAACTTCAATGGATTGATTTAGAAATGACCGACCCAGGTTTGTATAATTTGTTAGATTTCAGAAATGGAGAAACAGTTATGCTAGCCGGTAGTTATATTCCTGTTGGGAAAATAAGTCAAGTACGATTACTTTTAGGGCCAAATAGTAACGTAGTAGTTGATGGAGTTACTTATCCACTAACAACACCATCAGCTAATACAAGTGGATTAAAATTTAACTTACATGAAACTCTTGAAGCAGATATGATGTATAGTTTTACAATTGATTTTGATGCCTCAAGATCTGTTGTCAAAGCCGGAAATGGTAATAATCGCAAATTCATTTTGAAACCAGTTATACGTACATTTGCAGATGCATTTGGCGGTACTATCAAGGGGGTAGTTTTGCCTGCCGAAGCAAATCCATTTGTACAACTGATAAAAGGAACAGATACATTGATTTCACTTCCAGATTTGAACGGCCGTTTTTTGTTTCCAGGTTTGGCTGAGGGAAATTATGAGCTTACTGTTATTTCTGCTGATACTTTAGGTTATGGTGATTCATTAATAACTGCAGTACCAGTTGTAAAAGGTCAAATCACTGATTTGGATACAATTAAGTTGGTGAAATAAAGATTTTCAATATTATAATCAAAAAAAAGCTCCTAAAAAGGAGCTTTTTTTTGATTTCTGAAAGTACCATTGTCGATTTGAAAATGGCACTTTTGATTTTCATTCACTTTAAAAGTTGTCAGTTAATATAGATTTATTTCTTTGTAAACCTTAATGCTCTTAAGTTGTGATCGCCTCCATCAAAATAGTATTTCACTCTATGTTTACCTACTGGGAAATTAATGCTTAAGCCAGAGTTAGGAAACCATCTCCAGTTCCCCCAACTGCTATTATTAGGAACTTTTACTGATCCACCCGGAGTGACATTTACACCATCGAGTTGAATATGGAAAGCGGCATTATTTCCATTAGCTGAAAGACTTATATCTACAATATATTCACCCGGATCAACTACATCTATCGTAAAAATCAACCATTCATCTTTGTTTGTATATCCAACATTTGTACCATTTCCTTCTACCTCTACTGCACTACCATTGCTGTCTCCATTATCTCTGCGATAGTTGTTATTTGACCTATTATTTGTGTCTTGATCATGAAATGCATTTCCTTCTCCTCCGAAATCAAAGTTAGCCGCTGGAATTTCACATGGAGTAGCAGCAGAAAGAGTATGTGGTCCTTTAAATGGTAAAGTTAATGCTGAATAAATACTTACTTTCTTTACAATATCACCAATTTTATATACAATATTCGTACTACCTTCACCTACCAAAGTGATTTTTCCAATCTCATTTACAGTAGCTATGTGCTCATTTTCAGAATACCATGTATATTCGGGAATGTCATTTGCTTGTTGAGGAATATAATTTACCAATATCGTTTTTTTCGCGTTAACAAAAGATTCGATTGCCGTTTCACTTAATACAACATCTGTTACAGGGATTCTTTTTACTGCTGTCAATGGAACTTTGGTTTCGATATCACCACCTTTTACAATAATATTGGTGAAACCTTCAGCAATGACATTTACTAGACCATTGATGTCCACAGTAGCTACTTCGGGATGTTCACTCAACCAGGTATATTTGTAGGTCCCATCAGTAGGACTGGCCATAAGTTGAATTTGCTCACCTACAAATGGATTTAATGACGTATGATTTACATAAATATTTTTTTCAACTTCTGTTCTTACGTAATCATTACATCCAATAAATCCTATTAAAAGTAAAAGTACGAGACTATATTTTAAGAATTTTGTTTTCATCTTTTCTTTAATTTAATATTTCAATTCTATGATTTTATCAATTGGTTTGATTCTTCTCTTCTTCTTCATTAAATTGAAGTCTCAATTCTTCTTTAAATTCATATATTTTATTGTCGGATTTATAATCATATCTAAGACGGAATGTTTTAAATGTTTTAAATCCGTCATCTTCAACAATAAATGTATTTGAGTAGAAAGGGTCACCATCAATTTGATATACTTCAATATCTCTGTATGGAGAAATCGTCACTTTATTGTTTTCGTCAACTGTCAGAATAATTGCAAGTTTATTAAAGGTATTAATGTTTCCAGCTTCATACTTTTCATTACCTGCCATAATACGTACTTGATTTTTGCTTATTGGATGCATTACCTTTGTACCAGGCATTTGTAATTCATATGTTTGTCCTCGTTCACCCAATTTTCCGTTCATACTATAGATGCTTGTACCATCAGCTTCAGCCCAATAGTTTTTTGTACGAACACTATATAAAATATAACTCTTTTCCGGGTTTACTTCATATGCAGAGTGTGATTCTACTCTTAGTGCGATCATATATTGGTGGTCAGGTGATAATCCATCGGGACGAATGCGAATAGGCAATCTTCCGCTAATTTCTCCTGCAGGAATAGTAAATTCATAGCTGTCAATATCATAATTCTCTTTTGGCATCTTATGTGCATACTTTGTCTTATCTACGTCATAGTTTGTTTTGTTGAATTTGTCTATAAATGATTCATCTTCAACTAATGTGATTTCGATATTTTCAGTCGTTGGATTTGTACCACCTAAAGAAGCAGCTACATACCCAACAGATTCTCCTCCTAAAAGATGGAATTTATGAGATATATTATTACTTTCGCTTATCAGTGCAAATACATTTTTGTATTGTTCTTTCTCAAACACTTCATCTCTATCGCAAGAGTATAAGATTAGGAGAGAAAACAAAACTAGTATATTTATACCTTTCAAAATATGATTATTTAGAAAGGATTTGTTTCGGTTACCTTCCATATTATTGTTTTTTATATTTGATTGTTTCATCTGAATGATATTTTTATTAATCTTCCCAACCAGGGTTTTGATCTAATGATGGCAGAATCCTTACTTCTCTTAATGGGATTGGCATTAAAACCAAACGCCTGTTTACAATTCTTGCACCAATACGTGAAGTGTTTGGAATAACTTTAGTATAATAAACTTCTTTAGGTCCATCTACATTCATACCTCTGATTGGCTCACTTTCTGATTCTTCGTATATTCCCCATCTTCTGACATCATAATAGCGACGGTTTTCAAACAAAAATTCCACCATTCTTTCTTTTTCAATATATTGTTGTACAGTCTTCATATCTTCAGAACCGTTCAAGCCTGGAAGACCTGCTCGATACCTTACTTGATTGAATGCCTTCATAATTTCATTCATATCTCTTGAATAGGTTTGTTGTACACCATCTACTTCAATTGTATGACTAGAAGTCAGATTATTTAATGCTTCAGCATAAGAAAGTAGAATTTCAGCGTATCGGATTATGCCAAAACCTTTATCCATTCTTCGTGCATTAGTTCCACTCCACGCATCATTAGGATGAATATACTTTTTAAGTACGTATCCTGTGATTGGATAATCCTGAGCAGCAGCGACTCCACCTTTGCCATTGCGAGAATCAAAATAATAAGTTATAGTTTGATTATATTGTCCTGATGAAGTGGATGAACTCATTGGCCAGTAACATTCACTGAATCCAATGCTTGCATAGAAACGTGCTTCGCGATTATTATACATATTGCTTACACCTGAGTTTAATCTGTATCCTGAGAATATTTTTGCTGTATTGGTATAACCTGTCTCATTATACGGATAATCAGGACTAGAGTTGTCAATTGGATTGCCATCAACCATTGAATAAGTATCAATAACTTTTTGAGTTACACACATTCCATTCCATCCACTAAGGCCTTGTGGAAAGGATGCTTGTGTGTTATCTCTAATAGAACCGCTATTTCGTCCCCATACATATTCTGTATTTACGGGTATTACGGATTCCCCTGTAAACATGTCTGAATAAGATTTCAATGGATCGATTCCTGCAGCTCCATCAGGCCATTCCAAATAATAATTTGGATCGGAAGTAACACCTTGTGGAAGTGGGGGGGTTTCACTATCGGATTGAATTGTATGTAATTTGTATAATTGTCCTCCAGCTCCCTGCATATCCATTACTCTTTTTGCTGCAGCAGCAGCCACTGCCCAACGCTTTTCATCATAATTTTGAGATACATAATTGACTCCGTCGGTTGAACGTTTCCAATCACCAAAAGTACGACGAGCAGCATCTCCTCCATTGTATAGAGGACTTGCATGAAGTAATCTTATTCTTGCAATTAAGCCATAAGCGGCTCCTTTTGTAGGCGTTCCAAATTCCATTAAAGGCACAGTTAATGGTAAATATGTAGCGGCTTCTTCCAATTCGTTGCAAATGTATTCAACAGCTTCATCATAAGTGCTTCTTGGACGATCATAATATTCAATCTGTTCGTTGGATTCCATAATTTCATCACCTAATAAAATTGGAGGTCCGTAATCAACTAAAATATTGTAATAAGCATAAGCTCTTATAAAGCGTGTTGTACCAAGAATCTCAAATCTATCCTTAGTTTTCATGTCTTTTGCTTCGTCTATTCGTGTAAATATGGTATTACATTTGCGGATTACACGATATAAATTACCCCATGTGTTTAAACTATACATTGAACTTGCAGTGATTTCTCCTAATACATATCTCATGCCATTATAATTATGTATTGTAAAAAAAGACGTAAAAGCTTCGTCAGTAGCCAATGGACCAGGTGTATAGTTTTGGTTCAATAAATTACCTTCATCAGGAAACATATTTGCAGCTCCCCACATATAAGCTTTTATATATCTGGTATTTGCAAAAACAGAATCCAGTTTGATCTCGTCACTAAAATAACTGTCAATACTCAAATAATCCTTGCATGAAAACAAAGAAGACAATAATACAATTGAAAATATAAAAGTGAAAAGACTTTTATTAAATGTGTGTTTTTGAAAAATTCGTTGTTTAAACTTTATTGTTTTGCCGTTTAAACATTGTTTATAATAATTCAACATTTTCATATTTCGTATTTTATTATAAGTTAATATACATTTGGAACGCATATGTTGTTGGAATTGGATAAACTTCACCATTCCGATGTGCTTGTTCCGGATCAAACAATTTTACTTTGTCCCATAAGAAGAGATTATTTCCAACTAATTGTAAGTCTATTGAGGTTATTTTTAATTTGCGGAGGAAGTCATTTTTAAGATTATAATTAATAGTTACTTCCTGCAATCTTAAATATCTTGCATCACCTTTCCAAAAGTCGGATAATTGAGAGTTGTTCTCGTTGTATCCATACGTCATTCTTGGATAACGTGCATTTGGATTTTCAGCGTATTTCAAGTCAATTCCATTCTCCAAAGCGTATTCTTTAGTAATCCAGCGATTTGCAGGATCTTTTACTATAGATAAAACATTTCCATTTACTCCTCTAAAGAATGGTACATAACCGATTCCGTTTCCAGAATATCCTACATGGAAGTAATCTGTTTTACCTGTACCCTTAAATAAAACGCCAACTGTCAATTCTTTATATCTAAACTCTCCACCAAAGCCATACATCAATAATGGATATGTGCTATAAGACAAAGGAGTTCTGTCATTTGAATTAATGACGCCATCTCCATTTACATCTCGATATTTAATATCACCCGGCATAACTGTACCGAATTGGGTGGGACTATTTTCCACGTCATCCCAATCTTTAAACAATCCGATTGCATGATAACCACGAATTGTCCCATAGGGATATCCAGATGCCTCTTGATATGGATAAGCAGGATTAGCTTCTTCCCAATGCTGTACATTGTTTCTTGAATAAGTAAAATTTCCTCTGATAGCAAAACTCATATCTTCATTGATGTTTTCCGTAAAAGCTACATTACCGTCACTACCAAAACTACTCATCTTGCCGATATTGCTATAAGGTGTTGTAATCAAACCTGCATAATCCGGTACTTGAACACGTTGCATGAAAATACCGTCACGCTGATCATTAAAGATGTCAATAACAAAAGAAAATCTTTCTTTAAAAAGGCGACCTTCAATACCTAGATTGGCTTTAATGGCTTTTTCCCATTGAAGATTATCAGCACCAATTCTGGTTTCGCCAATTGTTTCGAGTGCTGCTGAGGTTCCCCAAGGTCGTCCACTTCCAAGATCAACCATTGTTAGATAAGGAAAGCGTAAATTACTGATTCTATCATTACCAACAGTTCCATAAGACCCTCTGAATTTCAGGAAGTTGAACCATGGTAGTCCTTTTTGAAAGAAATCATAGTTCGAGGGAACCCAACCTATTGCTAAAGAAGGAAAGAATCCATATTGTCTTCCCGGTTGAAAGTTCTCAGAACCAGTATATCCAAAATTGACATCTACCATATAAGTGTCTCTAAATCCATAAGTAAATCTACTTGACACCCCTTGATACCTCAAGGGTATAGCTGTGAGGTTGTTAGTAGCATTACTTGCCCATTTTTCATCACTTATATAATAATAAACTAAGCCTGAAACACGATGATCTGAGGCAAATATTTGTTCATAGTTTAGTGTGGATTCAAAATGATATTTACGATATTGGTTTGTTCCTTTTCCATATGAAATAGGTCCTTCCTGAACCCTTTGAATTGTAATAAGTTCCCCTTTCTGATCCCTTCCTACAGCTTGATATAAGGCAGGATTTAATAAACGGTTTTCCCAAAAATAACTATCGATATCATAGGCTCCTTGAGCTTTTAGAGATAGTCCTTTTAGCAACATAGAAAAGTCTTGATCGAGAGCAAGTGTAAATTTTCCATTGAAAGCTTGGTTGGTTCTGCTTCCCATATAGTTAATCTGAACTAATGGCGAAGTGAGTGATCCAGTTCCTGTAGCAGGAAATTGACCATTTGAGTATTTTTTAGGTAAAAGCAATGGGTTTATGTTGGATTGTGCATACCAAATATAATCTGTACTTGCAACACCCGGGTCTTTTTGATCGGAAAGAAAACCATCAGTTCCAAAATATAGTGTAGTAGAAGGTGAAAGTTCCAAATCGATATTTGCCCTGTATGTATAAGTATTGTAACCTACATTTGTAGCATAAACACTGTTTTTATCAACATTATATGCGGCATCTTCATTACTAAAACCAAGACTCATAAAATATCTGGCAACCTGAGCTCCACCTCTTGCACTTACATAATATGCTTGTCGGAATCCGTTCTTTTTTAATACTTCGTCTTGCCAATTAACATCCGGATAAAGATCAGGATCTGATCCGTCATTAATAATGTCAAGTTCAACATCTGAATAAATGGGGTCTTCATTTCTTAAAGAGCGTGCCTCATTAGCAAGTAATGCATAATCATAAGCACCTAAATAATCTGGTGTTCTGTTTAATCTAGAAAGCGAGTAGTTTACGCGTCCGGTAATAGACAATTTACCAGCTTGTCCTCTTTTAGTAGTAATAAGAACAACGCCATTTGCACCTCTTACACCATAAACAGCAGTTGCAGATGCATCTTTTAATACTGAAAAACTTTCAATATCGGCAGGATCAATTGAATTTATATTCCCTTCCAATCCGTCAATTAAGACTAATGCACTAGAGTTTGCCCCAAAGGTACCAATACCACGTACCCAGAATTCTGATATATTTCTTCCTGGTTCACCACTTGTTTGCATAGAGATAACTCCAGGAACACGTCCACCTAAAAGGTTTGTGATTGATGTAGCAGGTGTCTGTAACTCTTCAACATTAACGCTTGAGACTGCAGCTACGGAGGATATTTTTCTTTGAGTTCCCATGCCGACAACAACCACTTCGTCCAATTGTGCAGCTTGTTCTTTAAATTTGATTATCAAATCTTTCTTTTCTTCTTTGGCGAGATATTCAATTGATTCGTATCCAACAAATGAAAATATGATTACGTCGTTTTCACTAGCTCTAATACTAAATTTACCTTCTGAATTAGTTGAAGTTCCAATACTTACCTTGTCTCTAAGGTAAACTGTTGCACCCGGTAGGGGAATGTCTGTTTCATCTAAAACAGTACCTTCTATAACAAATGTCTTATTAACTTGCGCTTGTATTGGAAAGCAAAAAGATGATAAGATCAATAATATACATAAAATGTGTTTCATTAAGCTTAAATATTTTATTATTAAATCATGTATAATTAGAATTGTTTCATTTAATTGATAGATAGTTTTCTAATCCTACCATTCATATTATCAGCAACATATATGGAGCCATCACTGCTGATTCCCAATCCTCTTGGTGTATTAAACAAGGCTTCGTCTTTACCTCCATCTTTCCAACCTGCTGTTCCGGGCATACCAAGAACAGTTTCAACCATTCCTTCAGGAGTTATTCTTCTGATACAGTGATTACCGCTATCTGCAACATAAATATTTCCATCAGCATCGCTATAAATTTGAGCAGGGTTTTTAAATTGAGCAGTACTTAATTTGCCATCTCTGTGACCACCACTTGTAGAACCGGTTAATTTCGTAAATGAATTTTCTGGATCTGATACATCAATGCTACATATACTATTTGCATTGACACCGGAATTATCCCAAAAAGAAATATAAAGAATATTTGGTTTATCAGGTACAAATGTTAGTCCATAGCTGTCACCTTGGGGTGATTTGTAAATGGTTTCCACTTCATAGGTACGAGGATGAATTTTTATAATGTGTCCATGAAAGTAACGAGTATAAATATAACCGTCAGAAGGATTAACAACCATAGAATGCTTATAACCCTGATCAGGTGTATCTCCTTCAGCAGGCCATTTCATTTCTCTGTATCGAGGAGCCCACATTTCTTTTGGATCAAGTGAAACAAATGAGCCAACTGTGGTTTCAGTCGGGAAAGTAATAACGCCAGTAACGGGATCTGCTGCAGGAGCATTTCCTATTAAGTCTCTTGCAATTGTGATAAGTTGGTTACCTTCTTCATCAATTCTTGCAACATGCATTTGTGAACTTGTATTGTTGTATCTACTTCTTGTTATTACAAAAAGATTATCTTCTTTATCAACACACAAATAAATTGGTTGTAATATAGAATTCGTTAAATCTCCATCTTGATAATCAACAAGGTTACCATTACCAGCAATTGTGCTGACAGAAACAGATTTATGGTACATAAAAGGTTTTTCATAACTCACGGAATCATCTCCTATTGCGACTGATATGACACAAGTATCACCAGGTAAACGTGGAGCAAGTACGTACATACGTTCTCCTGTTGTTCCAACAACAGCCGCTTTTTTCTGGTTAAAATAAACTCTGATTTGTTCAGGATCAGTTCCAAAATTAGATCCGGTTAATAATACTTGTTCAAGATATTCTCCTGAATCCGGATAAAAGGTATTCAACATAATTGGCTTGCTCGGATCATAGTTTGTGCTTTTATCCGGCTTGGCATCGTTTTCTCCACATGAGAACAAAAAGGAGAAAAATACAAGAAAGATAGTCGGCAATAACCATCCACTTGATAAATTGATTAATCTTTTGTTTGTCATCTTTACTGGTAATTGTTTTAATTTAAATGATATTTAAAGTATTTTTATTAGAGTATTAACGTGTTATTATTTAAAAATAATATGGTAAAAATCAATATAATTACATAGATTTATTTTTTCATGTTTCTAAAAAAAGCATTTATATTTAACGTTTAATTAATTAAATTAAACAAATAAAAGTATAATATTTTATATTCTAATTAAAAAAGAGGTTATAAAATGTTAATCAAGAGTGTTAAAATTTCACAGATATCAATTAATGCAAAGATAATAAGTGTTTTAATGAGGTTTAATTGTTTTAAAAAAAGAGATTAACTATTTCAAGATGATAAAATGTAATAAAACCGTTTTCTTTAAAAGAATCGAAACGATAAACTTATTCATGCATTATGAACAATGTTAAAATAGTTCATTAGTTTTAGAATTATGGCTAATAAAAATCCTACATAAAAAGCCGACTAATTTTAGTCGGCTTTTTATGTAGGAAGGAGTCCTCTTAATTCTATACACAAAATAATTGTATTACTCAAAATCGATTTGCTTTAGTTAAGACGTTTCAAAAAGGAGCGTATACACAACTTTTTACCATATACTTCAGAACATGAAAACTTCTTAAATTGTCAAAAACGGAATTAAAAAACTATAAATGCCAGCCTAAGAAGTAATAAATGAAATATTAAACCAATTTGTATCAGTATAAAAAAACAACTTACTTTCAAATTTTGAAGCAGAACCTAAAGCTCGATGGTTAATGTTTTCAATTGTATTCCAAAACACCTTTTTATAGGTAGATTAGTAAACAGAAAGAAAACAGTTGAAACAAGATATGGTGTATTTCGAAAAAAATAAACTATAATCAATCGCTTTTTTAAGGTGATATCATATTGTGTTTATTTAAACAGATTTGCAACTTTTGCAAAACGAGCTGTTCACATAAGTTTTAATTGATACTAAAAATCGATTATTAAATTAAGTTTTGGCATTTCTGATGATTTGCGAAAGCTTATCTTAATCACGACAGACTAACTATATTGCTTACTTTAATAAATTGATATTTATCAAAGTGTCAATTAAGAAAGAATGCATCAATCGGCAATTCTGTTAGATTTTGGGAAATAACATGCGGACAAAACCGCTACATATCTTTTTTATGAGATCATTCGACATGAAATTGAGTTTTTAGTGTCGCCTAAATGAAGAATGTCTCACCTTAACAAAAGTTTCACAAAAGTATTTGATAGAATCACTTTACTTAACGATTCATGGTGAGATGAACCTTGAAGCAAATGTGTAATATCTAAATAAATTTGGCATCGTTTTTCATTTTACATGAGAATAGTCAATCAATAATGCAATACAAAAACTTCTATGAGTTAATGAATTGAAGAAAAACAGAATAAAAATAGAATAGACTACCATTAACTCTAATTCTAATATTGAAGATATTCTCTTATTTGTGTACAAAATGTCAAAGAACTCCTTGTATCTCGTGTACGGGTATAACTCGTACATCATATACTTTTGATACATCGCAAATATAATAAAAACGATTGGTGTTTCCAAATAATTTGCGCATAACATATGAACAAGTTATGAACATTGTTTTAACAAGTTATGAACATTAATGGATTTAGGAAGCTTATTAGATATTCAAGTCTGTGAGAAGTATTGGTTAAGGTGTATGTGTTAGAAAATCAGTGACTTGAAGATATTTGAAGTCCAACCACCGAAATTATTAGAGTAGTAAGGAAAAACATTCGCCAGAAAGTAACTGGTTCGTGGAAAGCAAATATTCCAACAATCACCGTTCCCACAGCGCCTATGGCTCCCCAAACTGCGTAAGCCGTCCCAACGGGAATAGCTTTTTCGCCACCCATAGCTTTAAAGAGTAAAATCATGCTGCTACTGACAAATACAATAAAAACTATGATCCACAACCACATTTCTTTCCCTGTTGATTGATGAATTTTGCCGAGACTTGTTGCAAATGCAGTTTCACATAAACCACCAATAATAAGAAATAACCAGTTGATGCTCATATTTATTCGAATTTTATAGATTTTACAGGAGTAATTTTTGAAACCAAATACGAAGGCCCAATCATCATTATTAAAGTGACAATTAATGTACCGATATTTAGTAGTATCAAGTGTAAGAAATTCATTTCGATAGGAACAGCTGAAAGATAATATGTTATCGGATCGAGTTTTAGAATTTGGAATTTATCTTGAATAAAACAGATAGAAAGTCCAATTATGTTACCCCAAATCATTCCTTTCCCGATAAGAAATGCAGAAAGATAAAGGAATACTTTGCGAATGCTAAAGTTTCTTGCCCCCACAGCTTTTAGAATACCAATCATGTTTGTACGCTCCAAAATAATTATAAGTAACCCCGAAATCATAGTGAAGCCAGAGACAATTATCATTAGGATGATGATAACCCAAACATTTACATCAAGGAGATCCAGCCAGTTGAAGATAATAGGATTAATGTTCTTGATTGACAGTGGATATAATGAGTTGTCCAGACGATCTTTGTAGTCAGACAAAGCAAAAAACAGTTCTTGAGTCGTTTGATCGAGTTTGTCGAAATCGTTCACCATCAATTCTACTCCGCTAACCATATCCGCATCCCAATTATTAAGTTTTGCAAGAATATTGATATCCGTTATGGCGTACATTTTATCATACTGTTCAAAATTAGTTTCGTAAATTCCTGTTATCGTGAATCTTCGTGCGCGAACCGGTTCTTGGATAAAGTAAGTAGTAAATCGATCGCCGAGTTTTAGGTGTAATTTATCCGCTATATATTTAGAAATTATTGCTTGATTACCATCTGTAGTGTCGTTTGGTTGAAGTACTTTCCCAGCGACCATGTTTTTTTGGAAGAACTCCCAATCAAAATCTTTGTCGACACCTTTCAAGACAACCCCCTGGAAATCCTCGTCAGTTTTAATGATTGCCGGTTTGGTAATAAAAGGTTGAATACTTTTTATTTGAGGGTTAGACATTATTAGGTTTACGAGTGTATCCGAATAAGAGATAGGTAAATTCTCGTAAGTCGCTGTCTGGCTGTAACTACTAGTGATTTGAATGTGTGAACCAAAGCCAACGATTTTATCGCGGATTTCTTTTTTAAAACCCACAATAACACAAACCGAAACGATCATTACTGCCAATCCCAGTGCAATTCCGGCAATAGCGATTCTGACTGCAGGAGAAGAAACATTCTTTTCGTTTTTCTTATCCCCTTTAAAGATTCGTTTAGCTATAAAAAGTTCAACACGCATTCTTTCTTATTTTCTTTCTTTATATTCTGCCAATGCTTTCTCCAGTAATGTCATGGCAATATCTAAATCATTAATGTTTAAGACATAAGCGATACGCACTTCGTTGCGACCTAATCCCGGAGTAACATAAAATCCAGATGCAGGCGCCATGAAAATTGTCTTTCCTTCATATTGAAAATCAGATAAGCACCATGCGCAAAAATCTTCAGCATCCTCCACAGGAAGTTTGGCAAGAGTATAGAAAGCACCCATTGGAACAGGAGAGGAAACGCCCGGTATTTTGTTTAGGCGCTCCAAAAGATAGTTTCTTCTATTCAAATATTCATTAAAATTTGATTGCATATAAAGTTCACCTTCGTCCAACGAAGCATTTGCGGCTATTTGTCCAATCAAAGGAGGGCTTAGTCGCGCCTGGCAAAACTTCATCACTGTATCATGAATTTTTTTATTCTTTGTAATCAATGCCCCAATTCTAATTCCGCATTCGCTATATCTTTTTGAAACCGAGTCGATCAGTACAACATTATCTTCAATTTTTTTGAGGTGACAAGCCGAAACATAAGGCATATCATTATAAATAAATTCACGATAAACCTCATCAGAGAACAAGAATAAATTATATTTCTTGACAAGTAAGCGAATTTTCTCCATCTCTTCGGCTGTATAAACATATCCGGTTGGATTATTCGGGTTACAAATCAAAATACCTTTTGTACGTTCATTGATAAGCTCTTCAAATTTGGAGATTGGAGGCAAAGCAAAACCAGTTTCAAATGTTGAAGGCACTGTTTTTATCACAGCACCGGCAGAGACAGCAAAAGCCATGTAATTTGCATAAGCCGGTTCAGGAATGATTATTTCGTCACCCGGATTAAGGCATGCCAAAAAAGAAAACAATACCGCCTCTGATCCACCCGTAGTAATTATTATATTATCAGGTGACAGATCAATATTGTAAGAGTTGTAGTATTTTACAAGATTTTCCCTGTAGAATCTATAACCGTCACTTGGGCTATATTCCAAAGTTTTACGATCAATTTGTCTTATTGCCTCCAATGCTTTTTCCGGAGTAGGCAGATCCGGTTGTCCTATGTTTAGATGATAAACCTTTGTTCCTTTTGCTTTTGCTGCATCCGATAATGGAGCAAGTTTTCTAATTGGAGATGCAGGCATTAATTTACCTCTTTCTGATATGTCCGGCATATATTTTTTGTTCTCTTTAATAACCAATATTTTCAAAAGCAAAGGTAGTAAAAATATGTTTGTTGATAGAGGATATGTTTTGTATATTTGCTTGTTTATAAGTCAAAATAGCAAATTATCGATTATGGAAAACAAGATACTTCTTTTATTTGTGATACTAATGTCATTTTCTTTTATGTATTGTTCAGAAGATGAAAATAGTCGCCGTTGGAAACTTACATGGGAAGAGAACTTTGATGAAAGCACATTAAATGAATCCGTTTGGTCTAAAATACCCCGAGGAAGAAGCGACTGGAATAATTATATGAGCGATTACGATTCACTATATGATATTGAAGATGGTAATCTTGTACTTCGTGGTATACAGAATGTTGTATTGCCCAATGACACAGCTCCATATATAACCGGCGGTGTATTTACAAAAGATAAAAAGACCTTTGGTTTTGGAAGATTAGAAATTCGCGCAAAATTGCAAGGAGCAAAGGGAGCATGGCCAGCATTTTGGATGTTGCCCGCTCATGGTCAATGGCCAAAAGGCGGAGAAATTGATATTATGGAACGATTAAGCTTTGAAGACAAAGTATATCAGACCGTACATTCAAGTTATACTCATGTTTTAGGGATAAAAGACAATCCCAAAACCAGTTCGACAGGAGCAATAGATCCTAACGAATATAATATATATGCAGTTGAAAAGTATCCCGATAGTTTAGTCTTTTTTGTAAACGGTAAACAAACATTGACCTATCCTCGTATTCAAACCGATAAAGAAGGTCAATTTCCATTTGATGAAGATGAATTTTATCTACTCATTGACATGCAACTTGGTGGGAGTTGGGTTGGAGCCGTTGATCCAAAAGACCTTCCCGTTCAGATGGAAATCGACTGGGTGCGATTCTATGAATTGAAAGAATAAAGATATCAGTAAACGTTCTTTATCTTCATTTATTCTTCAACGCCCATTTTATTCCTCTTTTTTGTATCTCGAGAACCTCAGGGATTTTGAAATCTTGCATTGTATGTCCTAAAGAAGAGTAGAAGACCCGTCCCTTTCCGTATTCTTTTTTCCATACAACAGGAACCTTGCTGCCATTAATCCAAGGAGAGTAATCACCTGAAAAAGTCGTAGTAGCAAGAACCTTTATGTTTGGGTCCACATGTAAATAATACTGTTCTGAATGAATATTAAAGTCGTTAAGACCTTTAGTGACATCATCATTATGATCAGTGATGTTTACCCGATAATCAATCACGCCACCCGGGTGAGCCACCCATTGTCCACCAACCATGAACTGATACTCGGTGTTTTCTCGAAAAGAATCACCAATTCCACCGTGCCAACCAGCGAATCCGCAACCATTTATCACCGCGTCGAGCAACCCTTTTTCCTGTTCCGGAGTCAGTTTTCCCATTGTCCAAGTTTGAATGATGAGATCAAGAGAATTCATCAAATCCTTGTCCAGATAACTATCCAGGGAATCAGAAATGACAACGTTTGCCCCTTCAGATTTGAGCCATGGGACAAAGACATCGACTGATTGTTTTGGTTCATGTCCTTCCCATCCGCCCCACACAAAGAGAATTTTCCTGTTTTTCAGGGGTGATTCATTTATTTCAGAAGAAATATTTCCAAATATAACATTTGGAGACATTGCAGTAGCAGCTCCTATCAAAATAGAAGAGCGTAAAAACTCTCGGCGCGATTTATTTTTCATAGTATCAGTATTTTATAATGGAAATGAATGATTAAATAATCTCTCTTCAGCTAATTTTTCGTATTTTGAACCCTTCTCACCATAATTAGCATAAGGATAAATGCTTATACCCCCACGAGGTGTAAAGATTCCAGTCACCTCTATATATTTGGGATCCATTAGATTAATAAGATCCTTCATAATGATATTTACGCAATCCTCATGAAAAGCCCCATGGTTTCTGAAGCTAAAAAGATATAATTTCAAGCTTTTGCTTTCGACCATTTTAACTTTTGGAATATAGTCAATTCTGATTGTCGCATAATCCGGTTGTCCCGTGATAGGGCAAAGACTTGTAAACTCCGGGCAATCGAAAGTCACCCAATAATCGTTATTTTGATGTTTGTTTTCAAATGCTTCCAATACTTCAGGAGCATAATCTTGTTTATATTCAGTTTTTTTACCCAATAAAGTTAAATCATCTGTTTGCATATTCTGGAGAATTTAAATATTCATTTAGTCCTTTGTTTCGAAGCTTGCATGCAGGGCAATGTCCACATCCCTCAGCAATTATTCCATTGTAGCAAGTAAGTGTCTCGTTTCTTACAAGATCAAAAACGCCCAGTTTATCCGCAAGCTGCCAAACCTGTTTTTTGTCTCTCCACATCAGGGGAGTATGGATTAAGAAATGTTTATCCATTGCCAGATTAAGTGAAGCATTTACCGAGTGAATAAAAGTATCTCTGCAATCCGGATAACCGCTATAGTCCGCTTCTGAAACCCCCGTAACTAAGTGTCGAATTGATTTTGCATAAGCAATAGTCGCCGCAAAAGTTAGGAATAACATATTCCTTCCCGGCACAAAAGTGTTAGGGTAGGAGTCGGCAGGTTTGTCGTCATCCATTACGATAGTAGGATCTGTAAGCGAGTTAGGCGCAAGATGTGAGATGATGCTTGCGTCAAGAATTTGAAACGTCACATCCGCCATTTTTGCAATCCGTTCAGCATTTTTTACCTCTTGAGTATGTCGCTGTCCGTAAGTAAAGCACAATGTATGAACGTTTCTAAAATGTTTTTTTGCCCAATAGAGGCAAGTTGTCGAATCTTGTCCGCCCGAAAAAAGCACAAGGGCGTCCTCATTTTTATAATTACTCATTAGCTCTCTGTTTTTAATGTGGTTGCCTAAGTTACACAGAAAAGAAAAATCTTTTCGACTACAAATTTACGTTTTATTTTGATAATTAGAAAGTTCATGAATAACAATCAACAATATTCTTGTTGAAAAGAAGTTGGGTTTTTGAAAGAAGTAGGAGAGAGAAGGTTGTTAATGAGTTATGAATTTGGTGCGAATTAGGTATGAATAGGATGAGAAAATCGTACAAAAATGGTACGGATTTAACAAAGATCGCAGTGGATTTTAGTGAGATCATAGTCGGAGCTGAGTCGGACCATCGTCGGAGCATCCTCGGAGGTGAGTCGGACCATCCTCGGAGCATCCTCGAAGGTGAGTCGGACCATCCTCGGAGCATCCTCGGACTGTCTCGTCCTGAAATAGGTTGTCTTGTCCTTAAATAGTTTTTACAAAATGTAAATTTAAAACAGGACAATGAAAACAAAATTAAACAAATTTCAGGACGATACAAGAGGTGGAGTTATTTTAAATTTGGCATTTCATCACGTGAAATAACGATTGGGTTAGTGAAAGCAGTTTTCCACCAATCAATGTTTGCATGAACATGTGAAGTTTCTAAAAAAGCGCTGCTTGAAGTATTCACTGTCCTATCGAAATCGTACCACGGCATAAACCACGACCATTTTGAGCCGGTGTTCCATTGATCAGTTACGTTCGGTACATTTCCACATTCGCTCAGTGTGATTATTTTATCAGGATATTTTTCAACCAGCTTATCAAATTCAGCTTGAATCTGTGATGGAGTTGTTTTGTTATAGATATCCCTTCCAATTATATCTACATATTCATCACCCGGATACCAATCCGGATCATTGTTTTCAGTAGTCCATACCCAAATTAGATTGTTTAATTGATGTATATTAGTCATTCTTTCGTACATCAATTTCCAGAGTGCTTTGAACGGAGCAGCCCCTTTAGCCCCCCACCAAAACCATGCCGTTCCCCCAGGGTAACTATTTGTGTTTCCGGCAGCCTCATGCAGCGGTCGCCATATTACCGGTATATTCTTGTTTTTCAGAAGTTTCAGATACCCTGCCACCTCGTCAATATCTTTGATCATCAATTTATATTCAGCCGAATTAGTGTCCGATATTTTGTTAACATCGAACAATGTTTTTTCAGGTTCAGGTCCGTAATAAAAACTTGCAGCATTTTCGATTCCACTGTTAGCCGGTACGTTCCAGTGCCACATTGCCGCCACCAAACCATTATTGTTCCACCAGTTTTCCACAACTTCAGTATTGTTATAATCAATCCAGTTGTTTGGTGAATAATGATGAAAAATAAAATCGAAACAGTTTAGTGCCGGATATTTTCCCGTATGCTTAAAAACCCATTCCGCTTCGTTAATGTTCCAGCTCACGTTAGCCATTGTGCCTGAAATCAATGATTTACCATAGTTGTCCCTTAAAAAGTTATAAACATTTTTCACTTCTTTGGTCGGATTAGGCACGACCAAATTAGTCTTGATGACCTGTTCTTTTTTACCCCCAGTTTTAAAAGTTATTTGAATTCTTGAAGCATACAAACCGTAAACCCCTTTAATTATATCATTTGGAATGATAAGCGTGTAAGTAGTTCCTTTTTCCAGTATTACATTTAATTTCAGTTCTTTTCCATCCGTAGAAGCATCGTTAACCTCAAAGCCATTCAGTGTAATATTATGTGGAGAAACAAGCGTAATATCCTGATTAAATCTAAATGACAAAGTCGTTTGGTCCGTCACCCAATTAGCAGCTCCATCCGCAGGGTATGAGAATACCAGTTCCGGAGCCTTTTTCACGCCATTATCATCCGGGTTATTACCGGAAGAGCAGGAAAACAACAATAATAAAAAAAGCAAACCTGTTGTCGTACATTCTTTTAAGTCATTATTATGCATCATATATTTATATGTTAACAGGAAGATATTACTAACTTGATTTTAACGTGTCAAACCGTCACTTTAATTTAATTATTTATTAAATGGAGGGGATAGAAATCCCCTCCATTCCTGTTACTTAATTTTTTCGTATCTAATATTATCAATACAGAATCCAGTGAAATTAGAGCTGCTAACCCACGTTGCAATTCCCCATTCACCCCCTTTTGAAGGTGTTGGATCAGCTAAATCACCCCAAGCCGAGAGCGGAATTGTAATAGTTTTCCATTCACCTCCAGTGCTCCAGTTGGCCCCTACGAGCAGATAAGGCATAAAGTTCACAACTTTGCCACCCAGCATCATTCTGATTTCAGCATTAGTTGCAGGAATATCAACACGCAGGCGAACATCCATTTTTAGCACATGATCAGATTTTGTTACAGAAGGATGAGTCATCCAGTTTTCTGCGAACCACCAGTAGCCACCATTCCAGTTAGCCGCTGTAATTTCATAATATTTTCCCGAAACAGCATCAGTTGGATTTCCCTCACCACCTACGCCATTCCATCTACCATCATTTGCCAATCCATTTTCGAAGTCGAAAATCATTAATGCCGGATCAACGACCGGATCAGTTCCTTGAATAGAGATGTTTGCCAGCACTTCTTTACCGTTAAAAGTAACCAGTTTCATGGTAACCGCCCCCTTCTTTGCATTTTCAGGAACATACACCTCCAGTAAAGTCGCCGAGCGTGTACCATATTGAGTAGCTTTTACATTGTCAGCAAAAATCACTGATTCCACCAGATTTAGTTTTGTTCCGTTAATTGTTAGTAATTGCCCCGGTTTTATAGCCGATACCATATTAGTAATTACCGGAATATCCGCAGCTGTAACAGTCAGAATATCCACAGATTCCACTTGTGTGCCATTCACCGTTATCAATGTGATTTTCCCCGTGGTGGCTGTAGGAGGAACAGTAACCATAAAAGACGTTTCAGAAGTCGGCGTTATTTTCACATTTTCCGAAACCGAGTTAAATTTAACTTCCCTCACCAAGTCAAGATCCGTTCCCGTAATTGTTATATCGTTTCCCGCCATGATAGTAGTCGGATTAAACGAAGCAATTACAGGTTTCACATAATCAAAAGCAGGTGTTTCAACAGATTTAGTCGATAATGTTGTGAGCACCCCTTTGTTAGCCGTAGCTTTATCAGGCACAGTCAGTTTTATTTCTGTTGCAGTTTTAGAAGTAATTGCAGCAACCAAATCACCAATCTTTATTTCTGACACTAAATCCAGATCTTTTCCTGTAATGGTCAGCGTTTTTCCATTCTTTACCGTCAACGGAGATACTGCTAACTCTGTAGGCATTAGCATTGTGAGAGGAGTAGCATTTACAATTTCCACACCCGATTTAGCGATCAGTTTAATTGTACCATCTTTTGCATCTGTAGGCACAGCAACAGTAATTGTAGTAAAACTCTGATTAACCGTAAACGTGGTCATTTTTTTGTCCCCGCCAAAAACAATAGAAGCAATCAGGTTCATATCTTTACCAGTTATTGTCAAGTTATTCCCCGCTTTTATTGTTGTAGGTGCAAAAGAGGTAAAAGTAGGAAGAACAATATTTACATCCGTTGTAGAATACACCTCAATAGGAATTTCTGCCCCATTGGAAATTCTGATTTTCCCTGTTTGTGCTTCCGCAGGCACTTTCACTTCCAGTTTCTTGCGTGTTTGACTAACAAAAGCTGTTTGTGGAACAACCACTCCGTCAAAGAAAATAACTTCTTTGATAAGATTCAGATAATCACCTTCAATTGTAAGTACATCACCCACTTTTAAATTCCCTGTCGTCACACTACTTATGATGATAGGTTCTTCATAAGTAAGCATAGTCATGGTTGTTATATCCCCCTGAGGAGTTTTCAGCACCACTTTTCCCGGCATAGCATCTTGAGGTATAATAATTTTTATCTCTCTGTCGTTCACTGGAGTGATAGAAGTTATTTCTGCAGTTCCGGGTATCACAACTGCTATTACCTGATTCATATTGTTTCCAATGAATCGAAGCTCTCCGCCCCTTAAAGCGGGAGAGGGACCAAACGATTTTAAAATAATTTTATCGTCTGCTGTATCACTTTTATCGCATGAGGTAAACCCGACTACCATCAATAACATAATTGCTACTGCTGCTATGAATTGTGACAACTGTTTATATTTTCTATTTTTTTGCATAATTGTATATGTTTTATAGGTTATTCTGCCGGGACAACACGCACGTTATCAATCAAAATAGTAGGACTGCATGCAATTCCTTCCACACCCCCTTGTAACACATGTATAACAAAACTTCCCAATTTACTTGGCAGCTTATCCAATACATTTCCGCCAGCATCAAATTTGAAATCTTTCAAAGGTATAGATACTGTAACCCAGCCATTTGTGGTGAATCCGTCCGCTCCTTTTCCTTGCCAAGGCATCCATAATGCTCTTGGATAAGCAGCGCTTGAATTCGGACCATTTCCAGAGGTGTTCCAGTCGCAAAAAACAAATTGCATAGCTACAGAACTCCACTTATTCAACACATTTACTTCAAACTTAAATATTGATGATGCAACATCGCTTGTAAATAATGGTGCATCAGGTCGGCCATTGGCTTGTCCCCATAAATAACAAGCAAAACCTGCTTCGTCGCCCCATTCCCAGGCTCCGCCACCTAGACTACCGGAGAATTTCAGATAATTTCCGGAGATGCTATAAGTAGGATTACCTTCAATAGTTCCCGGTCGCCAGCTACCATCCGCTCTAAGGTTATCGAAATTGAGGAATATGCCCCTATCATCTCTGAAGATAAAAGATGACCGTCCATTACCATAGATTGTGCTCACATTGATATTTCCTTTTTGGCTACCTGTTGGTATTTTAAAAGTCACCTGAGTTTTCTGAATATTAAGAATCTCAGTAACCTTAACATTTCCAGCCATTGTTATAGTCAACGGTTTATTCGGGTCGTCCAGCAGATAATCACCATAAATTGTCGCAATTCCTCCATCAACAATATGCTCACATGAAATGCTGCTTACTATCGGATTGGGAACAAGCACTTTGAAATCATACGGTATAGTGTCATTATTACCCGTGATCATATAAATTTTATTAGTCACAGTAGTCGGGATTGTTCTTGGAACGTTGACCAGCAAAGTATTATTAGTAATAAAATTAATATTGAGCAGTGCTTTTTGGTCGTTAAAGTACAGTTCTTTGATGCTCGTCAGATTATTTCCAACCAAGCAAATGTTTTGTTCCATGTATGCCCCAACTATCAGCGAGTCCGCCACATCCGGATTACTGAAGCGAACATAATACACTTCAGGAATACCTTCGGTAATTTTGTAACTACCATCGTTTGTATCCTCGCAAGCCACAAACGTGCCAACAGACCAAATAATTAGTACGATTGCGCTTAATTTATTTATGTATTTAAATATATAATTCTTCATAATGCGATGATTTATTTAGTAAGTATATCCGCTTAAGTCATATTCTACCGGAGCCTCTCTCAGATTAGGATTCATTGCTAAATCAGTATCCGGGAACGGAGCAAAAAACTTATCATGAGTAATATTCAAATCAGCCATATCCGTATTATATCTTGGCGTTGGTTTTCCATCACCCCCAATAATAATGGTACCATTTCCAGCTTTGTAGTAATCATTCAAGCCAACATAAGTCTTTCTCCGCTGTGCTTTTAGTATGTTCAGCGCTTCATCCGGTTTATAATAATGCAAGCGTACAAAATCGTACCAGAAATCCCCTTCGCAAGCCAATTCCAGTCTTCTTTCCTTCCAGATATCATCAAATGTGATAGACGTTTTTGTAGAAACCCCAGCTCTAGTACGTACAGCATTAAAAACAGCCAAAGCCTTTGTGTCGGTAGTAGAAGCATTATTTCCCAGAACTGCTTCAGCATAAATTAAATACACATCAGCCAAACGTAAAAGATGCGTAGCCAAGCTTGTTTTCATTTCTCCAATTCCGACTCCTGTTCCCTGGATATGATCGTAATTATCCCCCACCAAATGTTTTACAGCATTAGCACCTGTAGGACTATCAAAACTTTCTCTTCCAAGTTGGAACGCCGTCCAATCGAATCCCCCTCTATCAGCCCAAAAATATTCATATTTATCTCCATACATCATCATTGTAGCTTTTCGTCTAGCATCCCCATTACGTCTTTGCGTCAGGTTTAGAGCATCCTCACCAAAAGCATCCTGCAAATCTACCGATGGTCCGTTCCATCCACCCCATCCGCCAAAATCATCAAACCCTGCCAAGCAAAGATCCGGTTGCATTGCGTTTGACGCCGTCCATTGCGGTGCGACTGTCCATCGCCAAGCTATCAAACTTTCGCTTGCCAAATTATTTTTAAGTCTGAATATATCCGAATACACAGGAACCAATACTCGTCCACTTTCATTAATAACTTTCAGTGCATATTCAGCTGCTTTATCAAGATCTTCTTGACGACGCGTTCCCGTTTGTCCCAATCCGGATTTTGTCAAATAAACCTTTGCCAGTAAACCATAAGCCGAATATTTATCCATTCTTCCAGGAGCACCCGGTCGTGCAGGCAGCCATTCGATAGCTTTTTCCAAAGTCATGATAATATAATCATAAAGGTTTTCCGTAGTAGCCTTATAAAGTTTATTATAATTACCCGTAGCTATTTCCGCCGAATTGTTGTGTATTATAGGTACTTCCCCCCAGATACGAACCATAAAGAAGTAAGCCATAGCCTTCCATACCAGTGCTTCGCCCTTTGCCATGTTTCTTCCAGCCTCGGTGGTTTGTGGTCCCGCATAAAGATTAATATTCTCTATGATACTATTACAATAAGCATTCACCGACCATAACGACGCCGACATATTTGCCAAGTCCTCGTTACTTGAAGTCAACGTGAAATCCTGATACGGTCCTGTCCAGTAATAATTTCCCGACTGAACCTCTCCAATTTTGAAGAACGCCCTGCTGAAATCGTGCCAAGGAGAGTTATAAATAGGATTCACTGCCTGAAGACATTGTTCATCATTCTGATAAAATGTAGAAACCGTATATCCGTCTTCAGTAGGTCTATTCAAAAAATCTTCACAGGATGATAATCCGAGAACTAATCCTGTTAGAAGAAGCAAGCCTATTAATTTTATTATTGTTTTCATATATTTCATTCTTTCCTTTTTATTAAAATGATAAACTTAATCCAATAGAATAAATCCTTGGTGAAGGATATCGTCCGTTGTCGAGGCCAAACACATTTGCACTCTGCGGGTTGATACCTATTTCCGGATCATATCCAGTATATTTTGTGAAAGTGTAAATGTTTTGAATGTTTGTATATATTCTAATGCTTTCAATGTTAAAAAGATGGATTAATTTCTTTGGAATTACGTAACCTAATGTTATATTCTTTATTCTCAGATACGAACCATCTTCGATATACCTTGTACTTGTTCGGTTATTGTCATACGGCAGATTTCTTCCGGCACGAGACATTTCAGTATTAGGATTTGAAAGTTTTACGTTATCAACATCCTCAAACCAGTTATTGATAGTATAATTATTACCTTGTGAATCTTTTTTTGTTATAGGATAAACTATTGATTCATCAATTGGAACAATCTGTGCAAAATCCATAGCCTTTTTAAGTTGGTTGCTCCAGTACCCCATACTTGTTAAACTTCTGCCAATGTAATTCATTATTTTGTTTCCATAGCTGCCATGCATGAACACCGACAAATCGAAATTCATATATCTGAAAGTATTTGTCAATCCAAAAGTGAATTTTGGCAAAGGCGATCCGATAAAAGTTCTATCCTGTTCAGTGATTTTTCCATCCTGGTTAATATCCCGGAATTTCACATCCCCCACAAATACCGTATTATATCTATTATATACACCATTTTGAGGTATTTGTGCATATAAATGTTCTTTTATATCGTCAGCATTTTGGTAAATCCCATCAGCAATGTATCCATAAAACCTGTATAACGGTCCCCCTATTTCCGAACGACTAACAACATCGAACCATTGTCCATATCCTTCAATAGCAGAAGCTTCAGTACCATCAAGAGCAATTAATTTGTTTTTATTGAAAGACATTTGGAAATCCGTGTTCCACTCAAAAGCCCCGGTAAAGTTTCTTGAGCTAATTGTAAATTCCAGTCCTTTATTGTTTATTGTTCCATAATTACCATAAGGAGAAGATAGAGCAGAAGAAGCGTTTCCCCTTGTTCCCATATACGATGGTAGTTGTAATTGCATCAACATATCTTTTGATGTTTTATCGTATAGGTCAATAACCAGGTTTAGTCTCTCATTGAAAAAGCCAAGATCCAGTCCGATGTTCCATTGTTCCTGAGTTTCCCATTTCACATATGGATTAGCAAGATTGCTTTGTCGGTATCCTAATCCCAAATCCGAGGGCATTTTGCTTATAGCAGCCCCCCATCTATACCCTCCAATATTTGAGTTACCTGTTTGTCCCCATCCGACACGTAGTTTTCCATTACTTATTATATGGTTAATTGATTCGAAGAATTGTTCATTTGAAAACCTCCATGATCCAGCAAAAGAGTGGAATCCCGCCCATCTGTTTTTCGGTCCAAAATTAGAAGATCCATCATATCGATATGTGTAAGTTCCATAATATCTGCTATCATAATCGTACGTTAAACGAGTAAAAAATGATGCCATTGCCGCACTGCCAAAGCCACTTCCTATTTGAGGATCTTGTCCGAGAGAAGGATTATGTATTGCGTTACTTGGCAAATTTTCTGTAGCAACACTTTGAAACTCCCAAGAAGATTCCCATAGTTCTTGTCCCAACATCGCAGAATAGTTATGTTTATCCACATTTCTAGCGTATGTGATATAGTTTTTAAGTTGCCAGAAAAGATTGTTATTACGTTGAATAGAGCTAAAGTTTTTTTCACGTTTATTTGGTCCGCCATAATTGAAAGACGGTCGCCAACGTTCAGCTCTTGAATTACTGATATCGTATCCAAGTTCACTATGCCAAACTAGGAATTTAATAGGAGTAATATCCATGAAGATATTACCTGTCAGTTTGTTTCTTTGCAGCAAGTTTTCTTCGTCCAAAGCTTTTGCTATTGGATTAATGCGCGTGTATCCTTCTCTTACAACGTTAGCATAATTTCCTTCCGTATCAAAAACAGGAATGTCTGGTGGAGTCAGCAATGAATATGTTAGTACCCCTTCTTCCCCTTCGGCCAAGCCTAGTTTTTCGTCTGTAGAAGAATACATAGCGTTGAATCCCAGCTTCATCCATTTTTTAAACTGTGCATCCATATTTGCTCTAAACGAATATCTATTAAACTCAGTGCCAATGATAGTACCCGCCTGATCCATGTATGATCCTGAAATATAATACTGTACCCTCTCAGAGCCACCCTGTGCCGAAATGTTATGCTGGTTCATCATTGCGGAACGGAAAATGGCATCCTGCCAGTTAGTTCCTTCTCCCAATAACGAAGGATCTTGATATTCAGGAGTTCCATCCTGTCCTCCAGTAGTAGCAGCAATTGCAGAGTTATACAGTGCATATTCGCGTAAATTCATCATGTCCAGTCTTATAACCTGGTTTTGAACCCCCATCATTCCTTCATAAGTGAAACGTGCTTCTCCTGCTTTACCCCTTTTTGTTGTAATAAGTACCACACCGTTTGCTCCTTGAGCCCCATAAATTGCAGTAGCCGAAGCATCTTTTAGTATTTCCATCGAAAGAATATCACCCGGATTAATCGTGGACATTGGTGATATTGAAGTCATGCTTCCATTTCCCAGCGCATCACCTAATCCTACAGAATGCCCGCTTGATCCTCCACCTTGCACAATCACTCCGTCAATCACATAAAGAGGTTCCGCGTTAGAATTTATTGTAGCCTGTCCACGTATTCTAATCGACACTGATGATCCCGGTGCTCCAGAAGTCATCACCGACGTGACACCGGCCGCATGTCCCTGTAAAGCCTGGTCAAAATTCGTAATGATTGAACTTTTTATCGCATCTTCTCCAATAGATACAGACGATCCAGATAAGTCGCTCTTTTTTCTTGTTCCATATCCAACCACCACCACTTCTTCCAGAACTTCTGTTTCTTCTTCCAATGCAATGTTTAAAATTGATTGGTTTCCAACGTTAACTTCAAGTGTTTTAAATCCAATCATTGTAACAACCAAAACAGCATTGTCCGTGGTCAGATTTAAAGCAAATTCTCCATTAATATCCGTAATGGTACCATTTGAAGTACCTTTTTCCGAGATATTGGCACCAATCAACGCAGCATTATCATTACTGTCAATTACTGTTCCAGTAATTCTTCGCTGCTGTGCCGATAACTGAATGCCCATAAATAGGGCCAAACACAACGTCAAAATGTTCTTCATAAATCTGTGATTATTAAAATTGTCAAAATAGTACATTCAAAAGCAAAAGATCAATCAAGACTCAGTTCTTTTTTGATCATCTTTCCCCATTCTTTCAAGTCCTCATCTTTCCAATTACCTGTTGAAGATGCAGATGGACGAATTATCGAATTGATCCCAATGAGGTGATCCCACTAAAATGAAATTACCTTTATCAATAGCCCTAATTGTTTCAATAAGTTTTATTGAATATGTTTTTACATCGCTCCAGGAATCTGTTTCGGGTTTATTAAAAATCTCATAAATAACATTAGGATAATCTTTATATTTTTCAGCCATTTTAGAGAAAAAAGTTATAGCTTGATCCGTCTTTATTGTATGGCTGTGCCAATCTATAATGACATAAATTCCATTATCAATTACTGCATCAAATACCAGTTTTTTATCATTTTTGTTAATAGAGTTACTGCTGCAAATTAATATCACAGCGATTAATGGTAGTAGTATTAGAAAATGTGCTTTCATTTTTTTAATAATTAATTATTAAAACATTTCATCACACAATCAAAGAACACGAGTGATTGAATATATATTGATATATATTGATCTATAAGGTAATTTCTGTTTCTCTACTATAACGTGCAAATATAATAAATAATAATCAATATTTGATACTTTTTATACAATAATTATCATGATTTTCAAGGGTTTACCTAGAAGTTTTTCAAAAAAATATCTAAAATAAAGGTTGGAACAATTAAAAAAAAATAAACCGTTCAAATTTCACAATCTGAACGGCTGAACAATTAAGGTGTCATGTTTAATGACAGTGATACAAAGATAATATTTTTCACTAATACTAAAATAAATGAAATGCAATTTACATTTCAAAAATAGAGTATCTTTGTTGTTATTAAAAAAATAACATATGATTGATTTCTCAAAGGTACCTTCTCCTTGTTATGTGATGGAAGAAGAACTTCTTAGAAGCAACCTCAGAAAAATTGCTGAGGTTAAAGAACGGGCAGGGGTTGAGATTATATTAGCATTCAAAGCTTTTGCTCTTTGGAAAGCTTTTCCTATAATAAAAGAATACGTTGGTTTTTCCACTGCAAGTTCCGTTAACGAAGCACGATTAGCATTTGAAGAAATGGGTAATTCAGCTCATACGTATGCACCATCGTATACCGATCATGAATTTCCTGAGTTTCTTAAATATAGTAGTCATATTACTTTTAATTCCGTTTCTCAATTTGAGCGGTTTTATCCAAGTGTATTGTCTGATGGTAATCGTGTGAAGTGTGGTTTGCGTATTAACCCAGAGTATTCTGTTGTAGAAACAGACATGTATAATCCAAGTATGCCAGGATCTCGTTTAGGTGTAACCTCCTTTAAATTAGGAGATTCACTTCCTTTAGGTATTACAGGTTTGCATGTTCACAATCTATGCGAAAATAATTCATTTGCACTTGAAGAAACCCTAAAAGTAATTGAAGAAAAGTTTGGACATTTGCTTGATAAGATAGAGTGGTTGAATTTGGGGGGTGGCCATTTAATGACTCATGAAGATTATAATATTGATCATTTGGTGAATATTTTGCTATTGTTTAAAAAACGTCATCCAAATATTGATTTAATATTGGAACCCGGAAGTGCATTTGTTTGGCAGACAGGTGTTTTGGTATCTAATGTGACAGATGTTGTTGAAAACGAGGGAGTTGTTACAGCAATGCTGAATGTTTCTTTTGCTTGTCATATGCCAGACACTTTAGAAATGCCTTATAAGCCACGAATAAGAGGAGCCTACCAAGAACCAGTTGAGGGAAAACCAACATACAGACTTGGTGGAAATAGTTGTTTAAGTGGAGATTTTATGGGCGATTGGTCGTTCGATAATCCATTACAAGTGGGCGATTTAATAATTTTTGAAGATATGATTCATTATACAACAGTAAAAACCACTATGTTTAATGGAGTTTCACATCCATCAATAGGTCTTTGGTCCGATGATAACAAGTTTGTGTTGTATCGCAAATTCAGTTATGAAGATTATAAAAACAGGATGTGCTAATTTATTTGAGTTTTTCTTGAATAAAAATAGTAATATTGAGTAAAAAATAACTATAATTGTGAGTTGTTTTTTTGCTAATACATTTTTATAAACTAATAAATTAAAGTACTATGGGATGGTTATGGTTTATCCTTATTGGTCTGCTAGCCGGTTGGCTAGCCGGAAAAATAATGCGAGGTGGAGGATTTGGTCTGCTTATGAATATTATTGTAGGTATTATTGGCGCTTTATTGGGAGGATGGGTGTTTGATTTATTGAGTATTGAAGTTGGAAGCGGATTAATTGGAAGCCTGATAACAGCATTAGTAGGTGCCATATTGTTGTTATGGTTAATTTCATTGTTCAAGAAAAAATCGTGAATAATTTAATTTAAAGACATAGAGAACCGATACATGTCTGATGTATCGGTTTTAATATTTTTGTCATATAGTAAGAAAGTGAAAAATGGTCAAAAAACAAATAGGCATATTTTCAGGTTCATTCAATCCTATTCATGTAGGGCATTTGATATTAGCCAATTATATTGCAGAATTCACATTGCTTGATGAAGTATGGTTATTGGTGTCTCCTCATAATCCTTTGAAAGAGAAAGAAGATTTGCTTGATGAAAATATACGTCTTAAAATGGCAGAAATTGCATTGGAAGATTATGATAATCTGAATGCTTCTGATTTTGAATTTACCTTATCACGTCCCTCTTATACGATAAATACCCTAGACAAATTATCAATCAATTATCCAAATTGCATTTTCACTTTGATTATTGGTGGAGACAGCTGGTTGGATTTTCACAGATGGAAAGAATATGATCGATTGCGTCGAGAATATAATATTATGATTTATCCCCGTTTGGGAGAGGAAGTTATCATTCCCGCCGAGTTTAGTCAACATGTTCAGCTTGTTAAAGCTCCTTTTGTGGATATTTCTTCAACATTTATCCGTGAAAGTATAAAAGAAGGAAAAAATATGCGTGCATTTGTTCCTTCCCGTGTTTATGATTTCATTGAGGAAAATAAGCTATATCTTTAGAATTCAGCTGTTTTCTCTATCATATTTAATCTTATCTAATAATAATGGAAATACTTTGGTGTCAATACCAGCCATTTTCAATTCTTCCTCATCTTCTCTTAGTAATTTTTGGAATGACTCGAAATTACCTTCTTTTTCATTTGCTTTTTCATACAATTCAATAGCTTTTTTGATATTATTTATGCAAAGTTCAACATGACCAGCATTTAGATAGTCGTGTGTTGTTGGACTTTTTTCCAATATTTGTCCATAATATCGTTGTGCTACTTCGAATTTTCGTGATAGAAAAGCGCACCAAGAAATGGACCGCCATGCACGAGTGTTTTCACTATCTGACAGTTCCACTTTGAAATAATAATTCAATGCTTCATCGTACTTTCTTAATTCCAGAAAACAATGACCAATGTTGAGTTGAATATTAAAATCGTCCGGTTTTAGTTGTTCCAATCGTCGATAATAAATCAATGCCGTCTCCGGTTGTTTTAATATACGATAGCATTGAGCTATCTTTCTCAAAAGCCATGTATTATTTCCATCTATTAACTCAGCTCTCAGATATGCATCCAGTGCTTTTTTTACATCTCCAAGCATTTGGCGGCAATAACCAATCTTTTGCCATATTTCACATTTACCCGGATTAATTTCAGAAAGTTGTGAATATGCTTCCAGTGCTTCTTGAAAATTATTTTTTTCAAAATAGTATAAAGCAATTCGATCAAGATTCATTTGTTCATGCACGATAGGATAAAATGCATCAATCAGATGATAATTAAGTGGTAAAGCAAATATGTCAGTAAATTCATCTTTCCTTTTAAAAAGTTTAAAGAATCGATAAAGATCTTGTATATATTGTTTTATACTATTTTCCTCTTTCTGATGAGGCAGCAACATATTATCTTCTTCTTGCATTTCTTTTATTCCCTCACTTTCAGCGCTAAGTTGTGAGGTAATCATTTTCTGATATTGTTCAGGCATGCTTACCAAGCTAAAAGCAAAAGAGTATTTATCGGAATCGCACATCATAGATGTTGTAGAAATAGTATTTAGTAGTTGAATACTTTCCGGTTTATTATTTGAATATTTTGTTATTTGTGTGTGAAAAGGTGTGAATGTTAAAAACCAGTTATTCATTTCATGAAAGAAAGGATATAGTTTCAGATTGGAAAATGTAGAATGGAATATATCCGCACCTTCCATTTGTAAATCTGTAAATTCTTTGAGCTTATCACCCAAACCAGATTCTTCAAGTATCTTTTGCCATTCCGGGTTTTTATCCTCCACTTCCGATTTTTCACCAAGCCATTCGTCTAAATCAATTTTTTTCCCAATAATAGGACTGAGTTTCATCATTTCCGGTATAATCTCGTCCCTGAGTCTTTGGGTAATTTTTTCTGTTTCACGTGCTTGTATGAATTGAATCATAGACGTCATAAACCGTCTACAGAATACGTTATCATCTGCCAATAATTTCAATCTATTTGTACATTCCGGGAATAGATACCACCATGATTTATATTTCTGGAAAATGGCAATTAATCCAACAATTGCGCGGATAGCAATTTCTTGTTCAGGATGTTGAGAAACGTCAAAAAGGAAAGAAGTCTTTTTATCATCCAACCGATGAATTATGTTCATTGTTAATGCCGAAATTAACATTGATTTATCTGAAACAGGTATTATTTCATTATCAATGAATCTGCGGTATGATTCTATCATTGCACTGTCCGCTCTCCAAGAAGCATACGTTGAGTTAAAAAGGTCTTCTATTGTGCGTTCGTGTGCTAAAGTGTTTTGAAATAATCTATTACTTTTCTCTTCACCCTCCGGAAACAGTTCTATAAAAGAAAAAGTATCCATTTGTTTAATTATATTATCCCGATGTTCGTCTAGCAAAATTGGATTACGAACTGTTTGTAGTCGAGCTTTTTCATAAAAGTAAAAGGAGCTATGCTGCATGAATACAATTTCCGCAGCATCTTGTGCAAGCAAATAAGTATCACGAATAAGTCGGTTGTAAATTAGTTTTTGCTGAGGATCGTTATTACCTTCCGCAAAATAATGGAGCATATACTTATAGTTAGTTTCAAGTTCTTCAAGACGTTGATTTATCTGATAATTATGTTGCTCAGAATTTAGCTGGTTTATTCCTTCAAAAGCCGATTTGAGATGTTTATTCTCTACAGCTTTTTTTATCGTCTTAAGTAATGTTGAGGCTTTTTGCAAATCCATTGTTTTTTAATTTAATTCATCTTTTATGATGAGTGTAGTTGGAAGTGATTTATTCCAGGTAATTGATGTATGCATCAGTTTGTCCCATCCTTCAATTCCTGTAATTATCAGGTCATGTTGTTGAATAACCTCTTCTGTTATTTTCTGATCGATGTTCCACATTTCAACTCTTCCATCGGTCCTTTTGTTCATAGAAGTGTATAATTTTTGTAGTTCTGGAACATTGGCTATCAATCCAATAGCGTCCCAAATTAAGAGAGTTGTATTTTCATTTAGTGGAAAATGATGAGCATATCTTAAAATACTAATATCACTTATGTCTAAAATAAAAACAAAAACTTTCTTTATCAATTTAATGCCTCTATCAATAAATAAAGCAGTTGCATTATCGTTTCGTAAAAGAAGTTCACTTACATTTTTTATCCAGGGGTTTGCAACATTTGATAATGGATATTTCTGTGTCTCGTTTTTTGGAGATAAATACAGATTTTCATTGACCGTGAAATCCAGATCTCCTGAAGATAATTCAATAACAATTAGTTCTGACTCATATTGTTCAGATAATTTTAATATATCAGAAGTAAAATCGTTTGAAATGTTTACAAATGACCGTGCTATTGTGTTTTCTTTTTCGCAAATCGATGTTAAGTCTTTGAAAAGCATATTTTTATATTCATCAATATTGTCAATAAATTCAGCTTCTTTTGGACTTATCATTTGAAGTATTGTGAATGTTATTTTTTCTGTTTTTGACGTCCGGAGTAATGCGTTAGTAATCATTGTCAAAGATTTTCCATCACTTTGACTCGTGAAAAAAGATAACACTTTTTTTCTATTTTTGACATCAGCATCATCTTCATATTTTTTTAAGAACTTAACGACATATTCCATACTAAACTTTTTTATGAGTGGTTTCCAAACAGCTTACTGTCAAGCATTGAATCTTTGTAACCAAGAAAATATAAAATCCCGTCAATTCCAACACTTGATAATGATTGGCGTGCATTTTGCTTAACTTTTGGTTTTGCATTAAATGCAATTCCCAATCCAGCAAGTCCCAACATCATTAAATCATTTGCGCCGTCTCCAACAGCAACAGTTTGTCGTATATCAATTTTTTCAACTTGAGCAATTAGTTTTAGAAGTTCTGCTTTACGTTTTCCATCTACAATGTCACCAATATAATTACCTGTGAGTTTACCATCTTTTATTTCCAACTCATTGGCATACATGTAGTCGAAATTGTATTTATCTTTCAGATAATTTCCAAAATAGGTGAATCCTCCGGACAGAATTGCTGTTTTAAAACCTACTTTTTTCAAGACCGCCATTAGTCTTCCAATACCTTCTGTCATAGGTAAATTTTCCGCAACTTCCTTCAAGATAGATTCGTCTAAACCTTTAAGTAGTTGGATTCTCTTTTTAAAGCTTTCTTCAAAATCAATCTCGCCGTGCATAGCTGATTCTGTAATAGCTTTTACTTTACTACCAACACCTGCGCGTTCAGCAAGTTCATCAATTACTTCGGTTTGAATAAGTGTAGAATCCATATCAAAACAAATCAAACGACGCATTCTCCTATACATGCTCTCTTCCTGAAAAGAGATATCGAAATTCAAATCAGCAGATAATTTAAGAAATGATTCGTGCAGAACCTTTTCGTTATTAGGTGTTCCACGAACTGACAGTTCAACACATGACATGCGTGTATTTTCTGCACTTTCCAAAGGAATTCGACCAGTAAGGCGCACAATATTATCAATATTTAATCCCTGATTTGAAATGATTCGTGAAACAGAGGCTATTTGTTTTGCAGTCAACACTTTTCCTAATACAGTGATTATATATCTGTTTTTTCCTTGCTGGCTTACCCAATTGGAATATTGTTCATCTGATATTGTTGTAAAACGGAGTCTAATATCAAGTTCATTAGCTTTAAATAATAGATCTTTAAGTAGTTCTCCCGAACTACCACAGATAGTCCTGAACATGATTCCTAATGATAGATTTCGATGAATATCCGCTTGGCCGATGTCTAAAATAAAGGCCTCGTGCTTAGCTAATATTTCTGTTAATGAGGCGGTTAGTCCAGGTTTGTCATCCCCATTGATAGTCATAAGAATTATTTCTGAGTTATCCATATGTCAATTTGTCAAATGATTAGCATTGATACTTGTGAAAATATATCTACTATATCATCTTTTTGTATTTTGTCAAAATCTTCTTCTCTTGGAGTAATTATTAAGCCAGCCATATCTAAAGCTCCCGGACTAATTAAAAGTTGTTTGCTACCTTCGATAAAGTATTGTTTTGGTCGGTGTGCTTTACGAGGAAAAATATGAAGCATATATTTGTCATTATCCATAAAAGAAATAATATTTAGCATAGGTTCATCCTCCTCAGGTTGTTGTTTTTGCAAAAAGAGATACACATCTTCAGCTAAATCCATTGCTTCTGTTTTAGTAGTAGCTTCAACTACAAGACAAGAACGTAATTCGTTTTCCCCTTGTAGTAAAACGGGTGATTTTAATCCAGCTTGCAAATGAAAATGATCGGGTGCAGATGCTCCACTTTTAGGTCCATTATAAAAAACTATATAATCGGGGAGCTGTTCAGAAAGCGAAAGCATATCTCCAATTTTCTTTCTAATCCTTTGTGGTACATGTGAATGGATAGGAATAGTTAAATGATTACGCAAAATAGGATAGGGATTTACCAAAATTGTATATTTATCGAGAAAAGACAAACCTTTTTGCACTGTTGGTCGATTTTGTTCGCACAAAAAGCATGGTCTTTGTTCAATATTTTTCTTATCAACCTTTGCCGATGTTGAGGTAATCCTTCCCGGATTAAATTGAATATTAACCTTAACGTTATCACCCCAATTAAACTGTTTTACGCGAATATTATCCAGTTGTTTAACTGCATTTCTAAAAGATTCCCATTCTTCTTGTTGTTTGTTATATAATTCTTGTATGTTTGATTGTAAATCCATAGTCTCGATAATTTTATCAGACAAATTTACATGTTTAATTTCGAATTTCCATATTTTCTTATGTTATTAGTTCTTGAAATACGGTTGTTTAAGCTGTCGTATTATTTTTTATGATTTTATTATATAAAAAGGAATAATTAAAAAATAATTTGATTAAAATATTGTACCTTTGCATAAGAAAATAAATTGAGAAATAAAAGTTATGAAAGTGTTAAAATTGGTTGTGTTAGGTTTATCATTGTATTTTTTGCTTTCTTGCTCTCAAAACAGTCAAAAGCGTATTAATGAAAACATGAATAATGCAAGTTCTCCGGCGAACATAGAAAAAGTTCAGAATAAACAGAAACAGGAGAATTTTTATTCTTTTCTAGAAATGTTCAACAGAGACGAATCTTTTCAATTGAAACGAATTGTTTTTCCGATTACGGTGCTTACTACAAATATTACTGAAGACGGAATGGAAATGGAAAATGAAACAATCTCGAAGTATGATTGGGAATTGTTAGATTTGACATATGATAGCACTTATGTAACTCGTGAATACGATAAGTATGAACAGATGATCTCCTTTAGAAACGATTCAGCAATTGTCTCTTTAAGAGGAATAGATAACGGTATTTATGCTGATTATTTCTTTAAACTTATTGATAATAAATGGTTTTTAGTAACCCTTGATGAATAAACTTTTATTGCAGCATTTCTTCTCCAAAATGGAGTGGTAGAAGGTCTGTCGCATTATCTAGTTTGTAAATCTCTTCATCTCTGCTGATCAATATTTTGATAGGTGATTTAAAGCGAGTTTCTGTTTCCAGCAATACTTGTCTACAACCGCCACAAGGTGTGACATCAGTTGAATATTTTCCTTTATAGAATGCAGCTATAGCGATTGCTTCAACTTTATGTTCAGGGAAATTGGCATTTGCACTAAAGATTGCAGTACGTTCTGCGCACAATCCTGATGGGTATGCGGCATTTTCTTGATTAGTTCCAATAACAATTTCTCCATTCTCTAGTAGTACAGCTGCACCTACTTTAAATTGAGAATACGGTGCATAAGCTTTTTTTGTAGCACTTTTTGCTGCTTCAATAAGTTTTTTTTCGATATCGGAGCACTCATCTATGTGATAAACCGTTATCTTTGTATTTAAAATAAATTCTTTCATAGCAATATAATGCATAATTTGAATTACAAATATACATTTATTTCAAAGTTCTTTGCTATTTTGACTCTTTTATTTATTCCGTTACTGGCTTTAGGTCAAAATCGGTCTAAAATTTATGAGAATTACATAGACAGATATTGTGATATAGCAGTTGAACATATGAAAATATATAATATACCAGCTTCAATCACATTGGCTCAAGCCTTGTTGGAGTCAGGAGCCGGAAATGGAGATCTTGCTACCAGATCCAATAATCATTTTGGCATAAAATGTCATAGAGGATGGGAGGGTAGAAGCGTTATTAAGGCTGATGACACTCCAAATGATTGTTTTAGGAGCTATGATCGCGTAGAAGAATCATATTCGGACCATGCTAAATTTCTTGTTAACGGAAGCAGATATAGTAAACTTTTTGATTTGCCAGTAACTGATTATCGTTCATGGGCAAGAGGTTTACAGAATAGTGGATATGCTACAGATAAAGCATATGCCAATAAATTGATAAAGCTGATAGAAGATTATGAGTTATATCGGTTTGATGATAAGAGATATCGAAGTCGCAATGTTGGAGTAGAGGAAAAGAGGTTAGAAAGTTCAGTCGTTCAATCTGTAAGTTGGAGACATCAGCCATATTTAACTCATGGTTTGGTTTATGTTATTGCTGTTGAAGGTGACACTTACAGTACGATAGCAGATGAATTTGGTTTTAAAGAAAAAGATCTTTTGAAGTTTAACGAAGTTCCGGAAGATTTTCCTTTAAGTGGCGGTGATATTGTATATTTTCAGAAAAAGAAGATTCGTGCAGATAAGCCTTATTTTGAGCATGTTGTTCAGATAGGTGAGTCAATGCATAGCATTTCACAGAAATATGGTATTCAAGTTAGAAACTTGTATCGTATGAACAATAAAAAATATGAATATGTGCCTGAAGAAGGTGATATTCTTAAACTTAGATAAAAAAAGATATGAAGTATAATACACAACAAAAGAAGTTGATTTTACCAGAATACGGTAGAAATATTCAGAATATGGTAGATTATTGCATTACTGTTGAAGATAAGGAAGAACGTGCAAAATGTGCAAATTCAATTATCAATATAATGGGCAATATGTTTCCCCATTTACGTGATGTAAATGATTTCAAACACATTCTTTGGGATCATTTAGCTATTATGTCTGATTTCAAACTGGATATTGATTATCCTTACGAAGTGGTGAAAAAAGAAGATCTTTTTTCTCGTCCCGGTCATTTAGAATATAGTCGTCCCACCATGCAATACATGCATTATGGAAAAATTCTGGAACAAATGATTAAAATAGCAGCAAATATGGAAGATGGCGAAAAAAAGTCTCATCTAATTAAGATGCTTACAAATCAGATGAAAAGGTCCTATATTTTGTGGAATAAGGAGGTAGATGATGAGAAGATATTTAAAGATTTAGAAATACTTTCTAAAGGTCAAATTAAATTGACAAGTGAAGAATATACAATTCCAGAGATAAAATCAACCGCAACTCGTACTAAATTGCAAAACATTAAGATGCGTCGTAAAAACTGATTAAAATGATATTTAAGGAAGATTTAGTTCTGATAGGTAAACTCTTGAAACCTCACGGTATCCAGGGTGAGATTACACTTTTGTTTGAAAAAGAACTCTACACAGAAATCGAAACTCCTTATTATCTACTTGAATTAGATGGAATTTATGTTCCTTTTTTTATAGAAGAAATTTGGTTTAACACAAATATATCGGCACGTGTAAAATTTGAAGATATTGATTCTGAAACTACAGCAGCAAAATATTCAAATACGTTTGTATTTATCGAGCGTAAGAACCTTCAATCAATTGATTCTCCGGAAGATGAATGGGATTCGTTGATTGGTTATATTGTTGAGGATCAGAATGGTGTTGTTCTTGGTGAAATAGATTCTGTTGATTCATCAACAATAAACGTGCTTTTCATAGTGAAAAAAGATGAAGTAGAACTTCTTATTCCAGCAACAGCAGATTTTATTACTGAGATTGACGATGAAAAACGATTAATCCGGATGGAGCTTCCAAATGGTTTGATAGATAATTGACAACATACTTATCGTGGCATTTCTTCAATTAAATAATCTTAACGTCGGTTACTTTAACAGCAATAAAAGTAATATAATCCAAAAGGATATTAATCTATCAGCTGAAAAGGGTGAGCTTATTGCATTAATCGGAACTAATGGATGTGGAAAATCGACTTTGTTACGTTCAATCTCCTGTCTACAACCTGTAATTTCGGGTGAGGTTTTATTAGATGGACATGATGTTCTGAGAATGAAACCTAAAAAACGAGCGACTCAAATTTCTGTAGTACTTACATCAATTGAATCTGTCGCTTCGTTTACAGTGAAAGAATTAATTTCAATTGGTCGCGATCCTTTTACCGGTTGGTTGGGAAAATTATCTGTCGAGGATGATGAAATCATCCATAAAGCGATAGAAGTGACCCATCTTCAGGGTTTTGAGAATCGAAATATTCACCAACTATCTGATGGAGAGCGGCAACGTGTTTTTATTGCAAGAGCAATGGCACAGGACACCCCTTTAATGCTTCTTGATGAGCCGACTTCTCATCTTGATTTGCCAAATCGAATCAATACACTATTGCTTTTACAGAAATTGGCCCATCAGACATCAAAAACCATTTTGATTTCAACTCACGAATTAGAAACTGCAATGCAGGTCGCAGATAAGATCTGGTTGATGAAAAAGAATGCAGGAGTGAGTGTAGGAACACCCGAAGATCTTATATTGACAGGGAAAATAAATACCGCTTTTGACAGTAATAATTCAGGAAATGATTATATATTTGATGAAATGTCGGGAGGTTTCTCTATTAATCAACAAAAGTCTGAAGTTATTGATGTTGAAGTTAACGGAGGAAATGAATTGATTCGAAAGTGGACAATCCAGGCGTTGAGAAAAAATGGATATAACATTGTAGATAATGCATTAATTGAAATTCTTCCGGATGTGGAAACACGATCCTGGCAGATAAGGATGGGTAATAAATCAACGACAGTCCGTTCAATTGAAGAATTGATTATTGATTTAAAGAAACATACACATTTGAAGTGAATAGCATTATTGCTATCAGAAACGATTTTTGCTATCTTTGCATACTTTAGAATACAATGCAAGAGAAAAATAAAAGGAAAATAGCTATTCTGGGATCAACAGGGTCCATAGGAACGCAAGCTTTGGATGTAATTGGCAAGCACTCAGATCTATTTGAGGTGTACGCACTTACAGCCAATAATAATATTGAATTACTTATTGAACAGTCGCGTAAGTTCTTACCCGATATGGTTGTCATATCTAACAAGGACAAGTATCCACAATTGCGTGATGCATTGGTAGATTTACCGATAAAAGTATGGGCAGGCAGTGAAGCCATTTGTGATGTAGTAAAAAGCAGTCCAATTGACATTGTTTTGACAGCCATGGTAGGGTTTTCCGGATTAAAACCAACAATAAGTGCAATAAAAGCCGGAAAAACCATAGCATTAGCAAATAAAGAAACATTGGTAGTTGCCGGTGAGCTTATCACATCGTTAGCATTGGAGAACAGATCACCCATATTGCCAGTCGACTCAGAACATTCAGCCATTTTTCAATGTCTTAATGGAGAAAGTAACAATGAAATTGACAAGATATTACTTACTGCCTCCGGAGGTCCGTTCCGTACTTTCACAAAAGAGCAGTTGAGCAAGGTTACTAAATCAGAGGCACTTAATCATCCTAATTGGGTAATGGGTTCAAAAGTGACCATTGATTCCTCGACTCTTATGAATAAAGGTTTTGAGATGATAGAAGCCAAATGGCTTTTCGGTGTTCAGCCATCACAAATAGAGGTGATTGTCCATCCTCAATCCATTATCCATTCAATGGTTCAATTCAAGGATAAATCAATAATTGCTCAACTTGGAGTTCCTGATATGCGAATTCCAATTCAATATGCATTTTCCTATCCAAACCGACTTCCATCTGATGTTGGAAGTGTTGATTTCTTTGAGTTGCAAACCATGACATTTGAACGTCCCGATACGGAAAAGTTTGTTAATTTATCGTTTGCATATAAAGCGATTGAGAAAGGCGGGAACATGCCATGTATTCTTAACGCAGCAAATGAAATAGCTGTAGATGCATTTTTGCATGATAAAGTAAGTTTTTTTCAGATGAGTGAAATTATAAAAAAAACAATGCAGCGAGTATCGTTTGTGAAATCACCTACATTGGATGATTATTTCCAAACCGATTTTGTTGCTCGTCAAATAGCGCTTGAAACAATAAACAAACAATCATAGGATAGTTACAAAATAGATGGAAACATTTTTAATAAAAGCATTACAATTAGTTTTGAGTTTGTCCATTCTTGTGATTGTGCACGAATTGGGACATTTTATATTAGCTCGTGTATTTAAGATAAGAGTCGATAAATTCTATCTATTCTTTGATGTCGGTTTTGCATTATTCAGATATAAGCCAAAAAACAGTCACACAGAATTTGGCGTTGGTTGGTTACCATTAGGCGGTTATTGTCAGATAGCCGGGATGGTAGATGAATCGGTATATAACGAACAGGATATTAAGCCGGCAGAATCGTGGGAACTTCGTTCGAGGCCCCCATGGCAGCGACTTTTGGTGATGATAGCCGGAGTGGTTTTCAATATGTTGCTAGCTTTTTTTATATACGCGATGGTACTTTTTCAGTGGAATGACACCTATCTTCCATTGAAGAATGTTAAGATGGGTATGGAATTTAGTCAAGCTGCCAAGAATGCAGGATTTCAAGATGGAGATATTCTACTTCGTGCAGATGATAAAGAGTTAGAACGATTTGGTGTCAGGACCTTGATGGATGTTGCAGATGCCGAGTTTGTAACTGTAATTCGTGATGGAAAAGAAATCAAGTTGCCAATGTCCAACGATTTGATGAAGAATTTATTAAGAGACAAAGAAGGTTTTGCGACATATCGTTTTCCCACTGTAATTCAGGAAACAGCAGTCGGCAGTAATGCTGAAAAAGCCGGTTTGCTTCCAGGCGATAGTATTATCTCTGTTAATGGAACTGCTACCCCAGTTTTTACTGAATTAAAAAGAAAACTAGAAGAAAATAAAGGAAAAGAAATATCTTTGGAAGTAGTCCGTAAAGGAGCTTTACTGACATTACCTGTTCAAGTAGATTCAGTCGGGTTACTAGGTTTTTATCCAAAAGCAATAGGCAGTTTTTATGATATTATCACCGTTAATTACGGCTTTTTGGAATCATTTCCTGCAGGTATTAAACGAGGTATACAAGAATTAAAGGACTATGTTGCTCAGTTTAAGTACGTTTTCACGAAAGAAGGAGCAACATCAATAGGCGGTTTTGCAGCAATGGGGCAACTATTTCCTCCTGTCTGGGATTGGTATTCATTTTGGATAATGACAGCATTTTTATCTGTCATACTCGCATTTATGAATATTATTCCTATACCGGGATTAGATGGCGGGCATGTTCTTTTCTTGCTATACGAAATGATTACCGGCAGGAAACCAAGTCCCAAGTTTGTGGAATATGCTCAGATTGCAGGACTATTATTTCTACTTGCATTGGTTATATATGCCAATGGTTTAGATATTTTGAGAGCAATAATAAAATAGGAGAATTATGCTATGAGTGTATGCGATTTGATTCAAAAAACTAAAAAGACAGCATTTTCGTTTGAGTTGCTCCCCCCATTAAAAGGAGGCAGTATAAATCAAGTGTTTGAGACTATTGATAATTTGAAGGAGTTTAACCCTTTATATATAAACATCACATCCCATCACAGCGAAAATACATATCAGGAAGATGCCAAAGGAATAATTCGAAAGGTAAATATTCGCAGGCGACCCGGTTCAGTAGCCATCTCCGCAGTCATTCAAAATAAATATGGCATAATTGCCGTACCTCATATGATATGCAAAGGCTTTTCGAAAGAAGAGACCGAATATGCTTTGATAGACTTATCATTTTTGGGCATAACCGATTTATTATTGTTACGAGGAGACAGTAACAAGCTTGATATAGACCAAAGAAAAATGGATAGTCATGAATTTGCTACAGGATTGCAAGATCAAGTAAATACATTCAACAGTGGAATTTTGTTAGATGGAACAAAGTTTGCTGCACCTGACGTACCTTTTTCGTATGGAATGGCCTGTTATCCAGAAAAGCATGAAGAATCGCCAAATCTAGATTCCGAAGTATATTATACAAAGATGAAAGTCGATAATGGTGCAAGTTATTTGGTTACCCAGATGTTTTTTGACAATAACAAGTACTTTGAATTTGTGGATAAGTGTCGAAAAGTCGGAATTACAGTACCCATAATTCCCGGCATCAAGCCCATTCATCGTATGAATCAATTATCTATATTGCCAAAGATTTTTCGCACCGAGATACCCGAAGAATTAGCAATAGAGATTCGTAAATGCAAAACTGATAGTGAAGTAAAAGAATTAGGATTAGAGTGGTGTATTAATCAATGCAAGGAATTGGTAAATAAAAAAGTTCCAAGCATTCATTTTTATACAGTAAACGCAGTCGACAGTATTTACAGAGTAGCAAAAGAGATTTATTAAATGTATTTCAAAGATATCATAGGCTTAAGCGATGTAAAAAAGCATCTCATCGAATCCGTCCAGATGGGTTTTGTGCCCCATGCCCGTCTGATATACGGTCCCGAAGGAGTTGGTAAATTACCTTTAGCCATTGCATATGCCAGATATCTCAATTGTCAAGATCGTCAATCCGATGATGCATGTGGCAAATGTCCATCGTGTCACAAGTTTGATAAGCTATCACATCCCGATTTGCACTTTGTTTTTCCAACGATCAAGTCAAAGACAAGCGATGAATATTTGGCTGAGTGGAGACAGTTCATATCACAGAACACCTATTTTGATATCAACGACTGGTTAAGTTTTATCAACGCCGGGAATGCTCAAGGAATAATTTACGCAAAAGAAAGCGATGAGATTTTACGAAAATTAAGTCTCAAGGTATACGAAGCACTGTATAAAGTGATGATTATCTGGTTACCTGAAAAGATGAACGATACAAGTGCCAATAAACTCCTTAAGATTCTAGAAGAGCCCTCAGACAACACTGTTTTTTTGTTAGTATCAGAAGATTTGGAAAAGGTGCTATTAACAATTCAATCCCGCTGCCAACCTTTGCATATCAGAGCAATCGAAGAAGAAGAGATGAAGTTCTCGATTCAAAAGCTGTATGGTTTAGATTCATCTTCAGCAACTTCCGTAGCCCATGTCGCCAACGGCAGTTTTACCAAAGCAATTAATCTGATTCAGTCCTCCGATGAAAACGATTCGTTATTGGAATTATTCAAGGAAATGATGCGTGCATCAGTATCCAGAGAAATCAAAAGAGTAAAAAAAATAGCATTTGAAATTGCCGGTATAGGTAGAGAAAAGCAAAAGAATTTTCTTCAATACTGTCTTCGCATGTTCAGGGAATATTTTATAAGCAATTTAAATGAGCCAAAGATGGTTTATTTAAATGCAGAAGAATCCCAGTTTGGCGAACGATTTGCTCCCTTTATCAATGAAAATAATATAGAAAAGTTATTTGATGAATTTGCGCTTGCCCAGCGTCAAATTGAACAAAACGGAAATGCAAAGATCATTTTTTTAGACCTCTGCATGAAAGTTACCGTGTTATTAATCAAATAATTTTGTAAATTGCGAAAAATAATTTCTAACAAAAATCCATGGTCATTTTTTTATGGCCAATGGTTCAATATAATATATGAATGAAGAATTAGAACAAGACCTTTTAGGAGATATAGCTCCCGAAAAAGTTTGTACAAAGCGAAATACAAACGGTTGTTGCGGCTGTATAAACAGCAATCGCAAGTTAACTACATATGATTGGTTACATGATTTTCCTGAATTGCAGAATTCTACAGATTTAGTAGAAGTTCAATTCAAGAATACAAGGAAAGGATATTATTTGAACAGTAATCATATTGAGTTAAAGCAAGGAGATATAGTTGCTGTAGAAGCTACTCCCGGTCACGATATAGGCGTTGTCACCCTTACCGGGATACTTGTGACGATGCAAATGAAAAAAGATACACACCGGATTGATAAAGATGGTTTTAAGCGAGTATATCGAATTGCACGTCCTTCCGATATTGAGAAATATGAAAAGGCCAAAAGTTTTGAAGAACCCACAATGATTCGTGCACGTCAGATTGCTGAAGAGCTTGATTTGCAAATGAAAATAGGTGATGTTGAGTATCAAGGAGACGGAAACAAAGCAATATTCTATTATATTGCCGACGATAGAGTCGATTTCAGGCAGTTGATAAAAGATTTGGCAAGTGAGTTTCACGTAAAAATTGAGATGCGTCAGATTGGTGCCCGTCAAGAGGCAGGTCGTATTGGTGGTATTGGTCCTTGTGGCAGAGAGCTTTGCTGCAGTTCATGGATGACCAGTTTTGTATCAGTATCAACTTCCGCTGCAAGATATCAAGATCTCTCTATCAACCCTCAAAAATTAGCCGGACAATGCGGTAAGCTCAAATGTTGCATGAACTATGAAGTAGATGCATATCTTGAAGCACAAAGAGAATTACCATCACGTGAAGTCGTTCTTCAGACAAAAGACAGTGAATATTATCATTTCAAGACAGAAATTTTTTCAGGAGAAATAACCTATTCAACCAGCAAACATCTACCATCAAATCTCTTAACCATTTCAAAAGAGCGAGTGTTTGAGATTATTGCTATGAACAAAAAAGGTAAAAAGCCCATTACTTTGAGTCCTGAAGTGGTGAAAGACGAGAGTCAGCCCGTTGGCGGCGATATACTTACGGATGAAAGCATCACACGATTTGACAAGCAAAACAACAAATCCAATAACCGTAAAAAATCGCGTAACAGGAAGAAGCCACCAGTCAAAGCAGAAGGAAATAATAATCCAGAAAAAGCAGAGTTGAAACCGGCTCCAAGTCCAAAGACAAATATAGCAGAGTCAGAAGTAAAGAAGAATAAGAACAGACGTAATAATCAGCAGAGACGTCGTAAAAGACCTTCAAATAAAAACAATGACGCCAACCCCAAGGATAGTAAAGACTAATCTCTATTATGCACTAATAATAGGCCTTTTCTTTTGTCTCACTTCATGTAATCAAGGAGAGGTCTATTATCAATACCGCCTGATTCCTGCCTCACAATGGCAGAAATCAGCAGTATTAGGTTTCGTGCCAGATTCATTAAATGTGATTCCCTCAAAGCAGTACGATCTATATATAGAAATTATAAACAATAATCTGTATAAGTATCAGAATATCTGGTTAATTATAGATCAGAATATTGAATCAAGAACAATGAAATCAGATACTATTGAAATAAAGATTGCAGATCAGTACGGGAAGTGGTATGGATCAGGAACCGGAGGTTTGCATCAAATTTCATATACCTACAAACAAGGATTATCACTTGATTCCACTCAGCAATATCTTATATATTTGAAACAATATATGACAGATGATCCGTTGAAAGGAATTGAAAAAGTCGGAATTAAAATTCAGGAAACTATTTAAGTCAACCATTATTATTTGTCGTCGCCAAATTATCATTATAATTTTCTTTTATATCAGAGCATATTGTGAAAATTTATGCATAAATGACTCATAATAAGTCTTTGATACAGGAATATCCGGTGTATTTTCTTCTTCCAGTTCCAGCACTATACCACCTTTTATCTTCTTCAATATTTTAACCTTATCCATATTTACTATGAATGAACGATGGCAACGGACTAAAGGAGTCTCTTTAGTAAGATGTTCCTCCATCCATTTCAATGAATTACGTAACAAAAAATGTGACACACCCGATTTGTTCAGGTAAAATATAGTCGCATAATTATCCGCAGACTCAATATAGAGTAGATTTTCCAACATAACAGAAATTTTCAGATCCCCCTTTTCATCCGGGAATGCTATCAGTGTTTTAGCACGAATATCGGTAGCTTTTTCCTGTTCTATTTGTTCCAGAAGCGTCGATTTCTCTTTCCATGAGAAATAGAGCCAGGTGATTGCATAAGGTAAAAGTAAAATTAAAGCCGTATTGATAAGACTCTGTTGAAAAATTTCAGAGATACCCCTCTCTATTCCATCTTTAGGAAAGAATTTCGCAAAAATCGTATAGAATATAGCCATCGCCACAATCTCACACAATATCCACAATGCATACTGCCAATATAAGATGTCACTTTTTTTTGAGTAAGCAGTAAGAATTACCCTACTGATTACAACAACCATCATACCCGTAAGAATGATCAAACTTGAAAAAGCAAAATATCTGATATCAGAAACCTCAGGGTACCAATCGCGTGAACCGAACGGTTGAAAAAGATTTATAAACAGCAACGCAAAAAGCGCTGTAAAAAGGATCGTTTTTACGCTGTTCTTCTTTTCATATAAATATGCAGGAATTTTTCTGTCCATTGTAGAATGAATAATCTGTCCATCCGATACAAAAGTAAATTATTCTTGAAGACTTACCAAAATAATCGATTTCCCCTTTGTTTTTTTACCCCTGAATAACCATTTTCACCCCATATACACGATTCTGTCCCTTTTTCATTCCCTTATTCCCTTTGTTTTGGATAAGATTTAGAAAGCTTGTTCTTTTACTGGAAATACTTTGATTATGATGAATTTCAACGAACGATATATAGAACTGAACAGTCAATTCAGTCAAGGAATAGACCACCATGTAGAAGAAACAAATATTGACATACGCTTTTTCCGTTTTCACAGTCATTCAACCGGAGAAAAGGGAGGAACATCACAACGAACAGATATAAATATTACCGAAAACTTTTCTTTTGAATACCCCGTATTTATTCCAGCAGGTAAAAACAAACAAGAAAATGCAATATTATTGTTACATGGTTTGAATGAACGAAACTGGAGTAAATACCTTCCTTGGGCAGAGTTTTTATGTTTAAATACCGGAAAGCCCGTCATTCTTTTCCCGATAGCCTTCCATATAAACCGTGCCCCCGTCACATGGTCGAATCCACGTAACCTTATTAACCTGTTAAATTTCCGTAAAGAGAAATACAACGGTGATCACTCAATAAGCTATGCAAATGTAGCCCTGAGTGACCGAATCAGTCAAAGTCCGGAGCGATTTTATCTGTCCGGTAGACAGACCTGGGCAGATTTGACTGTACTATTTGAAGAAATAAAAACGGGGGCTCATCCACTTTTTAAAGAAGACACACAAATTGATGTCTTTGCCTATTCTATTGGAGCATTCCTATCCCAGGTAGCTTTGATGGCCAATCAGAAAGGTCTTTTTTCCGACTCTCGTCTTTTTATGTTCTGCGGTGGGAGTATTTTTCGCTCCATGTTCGGTATTTCCCGAAGCATCCTTGACAAACCCGCATTTGAAAAACTTCAACAGTACTACATTCACTTTTTTGGCAATGAAGTCACATCCGAATGGGAGAGAGACAATGCTTTCGACGCATTTGTTCAGATGATCACTCCCGAAAGACACCGTTCAGAACGTGAGAAATTTTTTAGTAGTTTCAAAGAAAAGATCAAGGGAATTGCACTGTCCAACGACCTTGTCATCCCTTATCACGGAATAATAGAAGCATTAGGAGAAACTAACGGTCATACATCCATTCAATTACTCGATTTTCCATTCCCTTACACCCATGAAAACCCTTTTCCGCACAATTCTAAAGACATTACATCTGTGAATAACGCATTTACAAACGTTTTTACTCGAGCCGCAGATTTTTTAGCATAATTTAAATGTTGGCTATTATTTGTTTTATAAATGTCTATTTTGTTGAAAATAGACATCTGTAAGTTTATTTGTTTGAATTATAGCCATAGTATCAAATAAAAAAAGGACATTTCTGAGCTTGTTTGAAGAATGTTTTGTACAAATATTTATTAATTTAAATTGTTTTTGTAACAATAATTAGTTATATTTGAATATTAAATACTAACACATGCGCTTTTTGAATAATACACTATGGAAAAAATATTAATACTTATCGATTATTCCAGTAAATTTAGTCGACAACTATTGCAAGGTCTAATACAATACTCCAAAGAACACGGTCCTTGGATTTTTTATCGATTACCCTCATATTACAAAACCCTTTATGGAAAAGATGGTATTGTTAATTGGGCGAAAGAGTGGGGAGCCGACGCAATTGTAGCACAATGGGATCATGAAGGGACCAATTTATTGAAAACATTAAACATACCAATATTGCTTCAGAACTACAAAGAACGAAGTCCCTATTTCTCCAATTTAACAGGCGACTATTTTGGAACCGGTGAGATGGCAGCCAATTTTTTCATAAAGCGACGTTTCAGTAATTTTGCATTTTACGGAAACAAAGGCGTCGTTTGGTCTCGTGAGAGAGCAGAAGGATTTAGGACTGAGATTGAAAAAGCAGGAGGAAATTATTACTATTTTGAAAGTGAAAATCTTGGAGGTAAAGAATGGGGTACAAGTCATATACAACTTGATGAATGGCTATTATCTCTACCGAAGCCAGTCGGACTGTTTGCATGCGACGATGAATTTGCGTTACGAGTATCACAAATATGTAAAATAAACAACATCAAAATTCCAGAAGAAATATCATTGTTAGGTGTTGACAATGACGAATTAATTTGTAATCTTTCCGATCCACCCATATCTTCTATTGTTACAGATGTAGAGAAAGGCGGATATGAAGCCGGAAGATTAATTGATCGATTTTTGAAAGGAGAGAAAAAAGAGCCATTCGATATTATTATTCGTCCGATACGATTAGAGCTTCGTAAATCAACCGAGAAGTACGATATAGAGAATGAATATATAAATCAGGTAGTGAATTATATTGAAGACAATTATACAACCGATATTAATATTGAGACCTTTTCTGAAATGGTACCATTATCCCGACGTAATTTGGAAGTCAAATTCAAGGAAGAGATGGGAACATCAATTTATCAATTTATATTAAATTGCAGGATTGAATATTTCGCACATTTATTATTAACTACCGACAGAACAATGTTTGATTTAGCTTTAGAATCAGGATTTAACGACTGTAAAAATATATCCCGTATTTTTAAGAAGATAAAAGGCTATACTCCCATAGAATTTCGCAAAAGACATAATTATGTTTCCAAATAAAAAACGTTATTTGAACACATAATTACGTTTTTAAAGCATTTTATGAACATATTAAAAATTAATTTTGAGCTTTAAGTATATTAAGCGGAGCTACCTTTATTTAAAATTTATAATAATATGAGTAACAATTCTCAGATTAACTGTGTAAAAGACAAAAGTACTACCATTAAGTCGATGATAATATTAGCTTTGCTATTTTTTATTTTCGGATTGGTATCTTGGGTAAATACAATATTGATACCCTATTTTCAATTAACCCTTCAATTATCGAGGTTTCAGTCATATTTAGTTACGTTCGCCTTTTATATTGCATATTTGATAATGTCAATTCCTTCTTCGTTCCTGCTTAACAAAGTCGGATATAAAAAAGGCATGATGTTAGGATTATGGTGTATGTCATTGGGAGCATTATTGTTTGTCCCCGCCGCATATTGGCGTATCTATCAAATATTTCTTTTAGGATTGTTTTTGTTAGGCGTAGGTCTTGCGATATTACAGTCAGCCGCCAATCCATACGTAACAATTGTCGGTCCCATTGAAAGTGCTGCAAAGCGAATGAGTATTGTAGGAACCGGTAACAAGTTGGCCGGTGTTATAGCAAATTTGATTTTTGCCGCAGTCGTCATCCGCGAATCCGATAGAGTTTTGATGCGAGAAATTGAAGCGGGAGTTTATACTGGTGCCGATTTGGATGCTGCTCTTGATACTTTGATTCAGGGAGTTATGACGCCATATTTTGTTTTAGCAATAACTCTTTTTATTTTTGGAATCGTTGTTCGTTATTCCCCGCTGCCGGAATTAGATCCTTCGGTCGTAAACAAGCAATCCAAAGAAGATGAAAATTCACATAAATCAATCTTTCAATATCCAGCACTTATTTTAGGTGTGATTGCCATGTTTTTTCATATTGGAACCCAGATGGTTGGTTTAGGTACCAGTATTCAGTATGCAGGTAGTATGGGAGAGAGTCTTGCCGGTCCCGCACACAACATCCCCTCTTATACAATGTCTCTGACATTTATTGGATATTTCATAGGAATAATCTTTATCCCAAAATATTTAAACCAACGACATGCCCTATTAATATGTGCTTCCATAAATTTGGTTTTATCCACCATGATTATTACCACTTCAGGTACCGTAAACATATTTGGACTGACCACAGACATATCACTTTGGTATTTGGTGATGATGGGCTTACCCAATGCATTGTTGTACGCCGGTATTTGGCCTTTGGCAATTAATGGATTAGGTAAGCATACAAATTTGGGATCTGCATTCCTTGTTATGGCCTTATGTGGAAGTGCAATTATGCCCATTGTTTATAATTCTTTTGTAGAGGTGAATTCATTTTTATCTCTTTTTGAAGCGATGAAGAAAGCCTATTGGATCCTTATTCCCTGTTTTGCATATATTGTTTGGTATGGGGCTTTTGGTTACAAAATCAAATCATGGAAAAAAGTTAAAAACCAATAAACAGATATTATGATCAATCGACTTATTATAAAAAATGGAAAGTTCATTTTTCCTGATAAAATAGAAATGAATTTGGCCATAATTTGTGAAAACGGGAAGATAATTGATATCGTTAATTCAGATAATTTAATTGTTGGTAATGATGATGTAGTTATTGATGCCCAAAACAAATATGTTTCTTCAGGCTTCATTGATATTCACACACACGGAGGCGGTGGTCACGACTTTATGGACGGGACTGTCGATGCTTATCTTGGAGCCGCTGAAACGCATGCAAAACATGGTACAACTGCCCTTTTACCTACTACGTTGACCAGTACTTTTGAAGAGTTGATCAATACATTTTCAATATATAAAAAAGCAGTTCAGCAAAACAATAAAGGGTCAAAATTTCTTGGTCTTCATTTAGAAGGTCCATATTTTTCATTTAATCAGCGAGGAGCCCAAGATCCCAAATACCTCAGAGATCCCGATCCAAATGAATATAATAAGATTCTTGCATCATCAGACGATATTGTTCGTTGGAGTTTAGCCCCTGAGCTACCCGGCTCATTAGCGTTTGGAAAAGCCCTTAGCAGTAGAAATATCCTTGCTTCCATTGCCCACAGTGATGCCATTTACGAAGAAGTGTTAGAAGCCTATCAAGCAGGGTTTACCCATGTGACCCACTTATATTCAGCGATGTCTACAGTTACAAGAAGGAATGCATTCAGATATGCAGGAATAGTAGAAGCAGCATATTTGATAGACGATATGACTGTAGAGATTATAGCCGATGGAGTTCATTTACCCAAATCCCTCCTTCAGTTTGTTTACAAATTCAAAGGGCCCGATAAAACCGCTTTATGCACCGATTCTATGCGAGGAGCCGGTATGCCTGATGGAGAATCAATATTGGGCAGTCTAGATAAAGGTCAAAAAGTTATTATTGAAGATGGAGTAGCCAAATTACCTGATCGTACTGCATTTGCAGGAAGTGTAGCTACGACAGACCGTTTGGTCAGGACAATGGTAAACATTGCCGAAGTACCTTTAGTAGAAGCGGTAAGAATGATGACTTTAACGCCGGCGCGTATTATGCGAATAGACCAAGAGAAAGGATCTATCGAAAAAGGTAAAGATGCCGATTTCGTGATTTTTGATGATAATATAAATGTTTCACATACAATCTTAGAAGGAAATGTCATATTCGGAAATTAACTCAAATGTAATCACTTTTACAAAAGGGAAATTAGAAGTGAAGATCTACCCTAATCGTGAAGAGATGGGTAAAGAAGCAGCCAAAAATGTTTCGGACACAATTCAAAAACAGCTTCAGCAACACGATGAAATCAATATGATTTTCGCTGCAGCTCCATCGCAAAGCGATTTTATGAAAGAATTAATCTCAGATAAATTCATTCAATGGGAGCGAATTAATGCTTTCCATATGGACGAATATATAGGATTAGAAAAAGATGCACCACAAGAATTTGGCAACTTCTTGAAAGACCGCATATTCAGCAAAGTACCATTTAAGAGTGTTCATTATATCAATGGTCAAGCCGATGATCCTATGAAAGAGTGTGAACGTTATTCCGACTTGATGAACCAATATCCTGTAGATATTGTCTGTTTGGGCATTGGTGAAAACGGTCATATTGCATTCAACGATCCACCGGTAGCCGATTTTAATGATCCATTACTGGTTAAAGTTGTTGAACTTGAAATGGCATGCAGGCAACAGCAAGTAAACGAAAAACTATTTGCCAGTATAGAATTAGTACCAACTCATGCCATCACTGTAACCATACCCGGATTATTGAAAGCAAAATATATGTTTTGTATGGTTCCCGCAAAAAATAAGGCAGAAGCCATCTATCATACATTAAATGATGAGATCAGTGAAAAATGTCCTGCAACAATATTAAGAACAAAAGAAGATACCATACTTTATTTGGATGAAGAAAGTTCATCGTTATTGAATTAAACAATAAAACATATGAGAGTCAAAGTATTACTAATTACATTTTTATTAGGAATTTTATCTGTAGCAGAAGCACAAATAAAAATAGGTATTATCGGATTAGATACCTCGCATGCCATAGCATTCACCAAATTTTTAAATGGAGTAGATAAAAAAGAAGAATTCAAAGATTTTAAGATTGTGGCAGCCTATCCTTACGGATCAAAAACAATTAAATCGAGTTCTGACAGAATACCCGGTTACATAGACCAAGTAAAAGAGTTGGGAGTAGAGATTGTTCCATCTATTGAGGCATTATTGAAAAAAGTAGATTGCGTGATGTTGGAAACAAACGATGGCAATATGCACTTAGAGCAAGCCCTTGAAGTGTTTAAAGCCGGAAAAATAATGTTTATAGATAAACCACTTGGTGCCACATTGGCACAATCAATAGCTATTTATCAATTAGCCAAAGACTACAATGTCCCTATTTTTTCCTCATCAGCATTACGTTTTGTACCACAAAATCAGAAGCTGCGCAATGGTGATTTTGGAAAGATTTTAGGAGCAGACTGTTATTCACCTGCAACACGAGAAATAACACATCCCGACTTTGGTTGGTATGGAATTCACGGAGTTGAAACATTATTTACTGTAATGGGAACCGGTTGCATATCTGTCAACCGTATGTCTTCAGAAGGTACAGATGTAGTTGTTGGTTTATGGAATGACGGTAGGATTGGCACATTCAGAGGTCAACGAACAGGAAAAGGAATTTATGGAGGTACAGCTTTCACAGATAAAGGTTCAGAACAAGTAGGTCCCTATCAAGGATACGAAGTTCTTTTAGTAGAAATACTAAATTTCTTTAAGACCCGAGTTGCTCCTGTTTCTGAAGCAGAAACATTAGAGATATTCACCTTTATGGAAGCCTCTAACGAGAGTAAGCGTAAAGAAGGTAAAATAATTCTGATGGAAGATACTTATCGTAAAGGGTTAAAAGAATCCCGTCAATTACTTCAAGAATTAAAAGAAAAAAAATAATATGAGAAATTATTGGTTGGCATTTATAATTGGGATGATGTTTATTTCATGTTTGCAACAAAACAGAGAAAAAACTGTCAGCAGTGAATTTACAGGAAAAGAAGATGATGTAAAATTAATTGTCCTTGCGCCCGGTCATTTTCATGCCAATCTACTTCAAAAAAGTTCCATTCCTCAAGTAAACGATTCTGTATATGTATATTCGATATCACCTGATGATGCCGGATTAATTCAATATCTCTCAGCTATTGAATCATTCAATAATAGAGCTGAAAACACTACAAAATGGAATGAAATTGTATATACCGGCGAAGACTTTACTGAAAAGATGCTCAATGATAAAAAAGGTAATGTTGTTGTACTTGCCGGAAACAACAAAGATAAAACAGAGTATATACATAGTGCGATAGTCGGCGGATTTAATGTGCTGTCTGACAAGCCGATGGCTATAAATCATGAAGATTTTCTTTTATTAGAAAAAGCTTATGAAAATGCAGAATTAAAAGGCGTTCAACTGTATGATATGATGACAGAACGATATGATATACTGAACATTATTGAGAAAGAGTTGATTAACGATCCCAACTTTTTTGGCGAATTAAAAAAGGGAACGCCCGAAGATCCAGCTATTTACATGGAAAGTGTTCATCATTTTTACAAAGAAGTCTCCAGTGCACCTCTTATCCGTCCCGCCTGGTATTACGATGTTGAGCAACAAGGAGAAGGCATTGCAGATGTAACAACCCATCTGATTGATTTGTTGTTTTGGAAATGTTTTCCTAATCAAAGTGTCGATTATAAGCAAGATATAAGAGATATATCATCCACTCATTGGGCAACTGAGATATCCTTGTCGCAGTTTACCCAATCGACAGGAGAAAAAGTCCTTCCTGAATACCTTCAAAAATACCTAAACGATTCCATTTTAAAAGTCTATTCCAACGGAACCATTAATTTTGAAGTAAAAGGACTTAACGCAGGTTTAAAAGTTATTTGGAATTATGAAGCTTCCAAAGGAAGCGGCGACACATTTAAGTCGTTGATAAAAGGTACAAAAGCTATCATAAAAACTGTTCAGGATAAAGAGCAGTCTTTTATTAAACAGCTCTATGTACAGAAATCCGAAGGAATAGGAGAGAAAGAGTTTTTGGAAAACCTGCAAAAAGCAATTAAAGTAATCAACGCCACCTATCCATTTGTTTCTGCTGCACCTACATCAACAAAAGGAGAATATATTATAAGCATTCCATTAGAAAACAGGGAAGGACACGAATTTCATTTCAAGCATGTTGCTGAAAGTTTTTTTTGTTTCTTGTCAAATAAGAATATGCCTAATTGGGAAAAAACTAATACCTTAGCGAAATATTATGTTACAACAAAAGCAGTAGAGGTTGCAAAGGAAAGAAAATAATATTAAGAAAGCATATTACGAATCATCTAAGATGTTCCGTGGATCTTTAATTAACATCATGGGAACACGATTCGATATTTTAATTATTGGTAAAAGCAAGCCGGAATCAGACTCACTATGGGATAAAATTGTTTCAGAGTTATGCCAACTTGATAAACAACTGAACAGATTTGATCCATTAAGTGAGTTATCGCTTATTAACCAAAATGCATCATTTAAATCTATCTCCGTAACGTCCGAAATGTGGTCGATTTTGGTTAGTTGCAAGCAATACAATCGTCAAACATTTGGGTTATTTGATATCACTTTAAAAGATTTTTCAAAAGTGATATTGTCAGAATCCGATAAATCAATCTTTTTTTCTCAGTCAGATATTTCACTTGATTTAGGCGGATATGCCAAAGGTTATGCTTTGAAAAAAATCAATCAATATTTATTTAATGCCCAAGTTCAGAACTGTTTTGTCGATTTTGGCAATAGTTCGATATTAAGCATCGGTCATCATCCATATGGTGATTCATGGAAAGTGAGTATTCCTAATCCATTCAATCCAAGAGAGAGTTTGGATGAAATTTCTTTAAAAGATGAAGCGATGTCCGTTTCAGGAAATACGCCAACCTATTCGGGGCATATTGTCCGTCCTGATTCTAAGGAAGTTATAATAGATCGAAAAGTAATATCAATTACCAGTTCAGATCCATTAGAAGCAGAAGTACTCAGTACGACATTTATGATAGCTAATGAAGAAGAAAAAAAGCGTTTATGTGATAATTTTGAAATTAAAAGTTTTACAGAATATTTTTTATAAAGATTATGTCAAATAAAAAACCAAGACAAGTTGATACAAGTCTTCGACAATTCATCAAAGACTTAGGTTACATATCGGGAGGAGCCGCATTATTAGCAACCACCCCATGGCTACAATCATTTACACCAGATAAAGCCAAAGAAATAAAAAGCGAAAAAGCTCGTATAGGTTTTATTGGAACCGGCTCCAGAGGTCAGTACAGTATCCATGCAGTATTAGCAATACCCCATGCAGAAATAGTAGCCCTTTGTGATAATTATGCACCCAATTTGAAGACAGCCTCAGCATTATGTCCAAAAGCCAAGACATATACTGATTACAGAAAGATGCTTGAATCACCCGATATTGATGGAGTAATAATTTCCACGCCACTTTATCTTCATGCTCCGATGACCCTTGATGCGTTAGCAGCAGGAAAGCATGTTTACTGTGAGAAAGCCATGGCACTTACTATGGATCAATGTAAGTCAGTTTATGATGCATATCAAAATACAGATAAAGTCCTTTATTTTTGTATGCAACGCATGTTTGATGAAAAATATATCAAAGGAATGCAAATGATTCATTCCGGTTTAATTGGAGATATTGTTGGAGAACGTTGTCACTGGTTTAGAAATCATGATTGGAGAAGACCTGTACCATCACAAGATTTAGAACGGCACATTAATTGGAGGCTCTATTGGGAATCTTCTGCAGGTTTAATGACAGAACTTGCATCACATCAATTAGAAGTTTGTTGTTGGGCAATGCAAAAGGTGCCAGAATCTGTAATAGGTGTTGGAGACATAGTATATTGGAAAGACGGAAGAGAAGTTTATGACAGTGTAAATTTAGTTTATCATTATAATAATGGTGTAAAAATCAATTATGAATCTCTGATATCAAATAAGTATAATGGTATGGAGGATCAGATATTAGGTAATAAAGGTTCCATGAACCTGGCTACCGGTAATTACTATCTTGAAAATGAGGAAAGTTCAAAAAGATCAGGTATAGAACAATTAATAGATAATATAGGAAATAAAATTTATGCATCTGTTCCTGCAGCCGGTCCCAGTTGGCGTCCCGAAACAAAAGAGAAATATGTTCCATATAATATTTTGGAAGGAAATTTTAACGTAAATGATGGTCTTTCTATGATTGGCGCATTGAAAGACGGTTCCGATGAAATACTCTCTTCGTTCTGTCAGGCATGTATTACAGGCGAGAAGGGTAAAAACATTGTCGAGGAAGCCTATTCTGCAACAATGCTTTGTCTTTTAGGTAATCAAGCAATGTCAGAACAAAGGAAAATTACTTTCCCTGAAGAATATAAAATTCCATATATGAAGTTCTCTTAACTACATATTATTTAATAAATCTCAAGATCATAAAAAAACTATTGAAAATATTCAAATGAAAGACTTAGTTATATCATCAAGTAAGCTCAAGAAGGAGATATTATTTTTTGCTGTTTGTTTTGTCGCAGCATTTATAATTAACATTATAGCAGTAATTATTTATAAAACACCTTGGTATGAAATGTTTACCCAGATAGGATATGTGTTGGTTATTACACTTGTTATCTATTTTATGGTTATTCTTTTCAGAGTGATTATTTTATTAATCAAGAAACTGTTTGTCCGCAAATCTTGAATAAATAGATAAAAAAACATGTAAACATGAAAAATACCAAGTATTATATTTGCCTGTTGTTGTTTGACCTCTTTTTTGTAAATGTTGTTTGTGCAGAAACATTCAGCATAAAAATAACTCCACAAAATCAGACTTGGACCTATAAGTTAGGAGAAAAGGTAGAGTTTTTAGTCACAATTACAGAAAAGAATCAGTCAAATAGCAACTTTACTATTCAATATGAGATTGGACCTGAAAAGATGCCCCCTACAATCAGAAGTTCGATGAATGTGAAAAGTGGATTAATTAAAATAGATGGTGGAACTTTGGGATATCCCGGATTTCTTAGATGTAAAGTATCTGTTTCGAAAGGTGATGAGGTATATACAGAGATAGCCACGGCTGCATTTACGCCAGAATCAATTGAGCCGACCTCAGAATTACCAGCAGATTTTGAGAATTTTTGGAATGAACTTAAATCCTTGCATGAAATTATTCCACTTGATCTCAAATTAACACCTATAGAAGCTAAAAGTACTGATAAAACAACCTATTATCATGTAGATTATCAGAATTATGAGTATGGTAATCGTTCCTACGGTATTCTTACGGTACCTAAGAAAGAAGGTCGTTATCCCGCTGTTATTCGCTTTCCCGGAGCCGGTATTCATCCATCGGGTGGAAATTCGATAATCTCAGAAAAAGATATTATCACTCTTGATGTCTATATTCATCCTTTTCCTGCAAATATGGAAAATGAATTCTATAATCAACTAGGAAATACAATGTTGCCAAGCTATATGTTTTTTGGTATTCAAGATAAATATACCTATTATTTCAGGAGAGTAATTTCAGGTTGTTTAAGAGCAGTCGATGTAATATATTCATTACCCCAATATGATGGAGAAAATTTAGCAGCCTGGGGATCTAGTCAAGGAGGTGCACTTTCGATAATTACGACTTCTTTAGACAAGCGAATAAAGAAGTTAGTAGCATTGTGTCCAGCCATGTGTGATTTTACCGGATATTTGAATAATCGTGCCGGTGGATGGCCCCATTTTTTTAATCAGGAAAACCGTTCAAAGTACCAAAACAGCAAGAGTATAAAAGCATTGTCATATTATGATGTTGTAAATTTTGCACGACAAATTACTGTTCCCGGTTTTTATTCATGGGGTTATAATGATGAGACCACGCCGCCTACCTCGATTTATTCAGCATTTAATGTTATTAATGCACCAAAGAACAAGTTTATTATTCCTGAAGGCAAACATAAAATATATCCCGAACAAGTGAATAAAACTTATACTTGGATACTAGAATCATTTAGAATTAAGTAACCAAAGAATACGTTAATTTTAAATCAAATATCTAACGTTTTTTGAGACACGAAATGCGGAAACTAATCTTTTTAGAGTTCCCTGTTCTTTATTTTTGCAATTGATAGTTTAATTAGTCGCCCCTTAAAAAGTATTTAATTGTTTATATCACAGTAAAATAGATCACATTTTCTTTGTTTATATCTGCAAGTTTTTGTATATATGAGATATAAACCTTGCAGAAAATTATGCTTACAAAACAACAAGATCGATCACAACTTTCACTGTTCTTTTCACTGGAAAGTACATTGAATCATAAGCACCCGCTATTCATTTTAGCCAATAAAATTGATTGGGAGATGTTTGAAAGAGAGTTCTCACCCTTGTATTGTCGCGATAATGGACGTCCGGCGAAGCCCATACGTTTGATGGTTGGGTTATTGATCCTTAAGCATATTCGCAATTATTAGTGTCCGCTAAACTTTAATATTGTCAACAAAGCTTTAGCAGAAGCCTCATTTTAGTGTTGCTTCTGCAAGAAAAAAGAAATCCAAGCCCCTTCTAATCGAATAAATACGGTTCGAATGGGCTTTTTGTCAACTCACAAACTGATTTTTCCCAATCTTTTTCAGGGTGTTCCAAAAGGCTTTGAATATTTATATAATACATCAGCATAATTCTGACCATAGTTGCTAGGCCGGAGAAACTCCATGATCGCTTAACGCTACGTTGCAGCAATGTTAATAACAAGTTTGCAATTAGTGTTACCCACACTTGGATTTTGATGGCGTTTGCGCTTTCTCCATAGAAATACCTCAATGGAAAGTTCTGTTTCATCTGTTTGAATAGCAATTCGATAGCCCAACGTTTACGGTAAATCTCTATGATTTCTTCATATGGCAATTCAAGATTGTTTGAAAGTAATCGTATCAGTTTCTTCTTTTCCTTGTCTGCGTATGTGATTATACGGGCTTTGTGTGTGATGTTCCTACCATTTCTTTCTTTTTTTGTAAACACCACGACTTCCTCTCTCCATACCATTTTCCCATCCATATTCATGTGATAAACAGAGGAAACAGTTTCATATACAAGGCTTTTCTTCATCTTTGTAACATACATCACACCACATTCAGTTAGTTCTTCAAATTTTCCGTAGTCAATGTATGCTCTATCAAGTGCCAGAAGGTCGCCTCTGTTGAAATGGTTGGGGACAAGCATAAAATGATCGTGTGTGGCAGCAGAGGTAAAGCATACGTCACACGGTACTCCTTCGTTGGCGTGAATCACCGTATGACATTTCAATCCGCCTTTCTTCTTTCCCATTTTAGGATTGCGTCCAACACCTTTGAAAATAAGGTTGGAAAACAGACTTATTGTTGTGGAATCGATGATTTGCAGGTGTTTCATCCAACCAGGCAACTTATGAGATGAGCTGTCCGAGGAAAGAATATGTTTGTTATCCTCATAGAGAGAACGGTATATTTCCTCAAATACCTCATTAGGACGCCTCATATTGGCATCAGAAAGAGTGCTGCGTCTTGGAAGGGAAGTTATACCCAGATGAGACAGCTTTCTGCTTTCCGCCTCTGTCGCTGCCGCAATTTCACGAAGAGAATCGAAACGCATAATGACAGCATAAAGCATAACAACCAGATGCTGCCAGGCATCAAATGACTTTACATAGCGTTCACCATCCTTAGCTCGGCTGATTTTGAGTATTTTTTCTTTGCCGATGCATTTTATTAACTGTTCTAAAACCGGCTGTCCGATAAAATGTGTACTTTTACCCATGTTCTTATTACTTTGTGGTAAAAGTCAAAGGAACAAAAAAAGGCTGATTTCCAAGCGAGGGAATCAGCCTATATTTTTGTGCATATAAAAACTTTGAGCGGACACTAAAAATTTATGAAACACTTTATTGCGTTATTTGAGTATAAAGTTGCGTTATTTGATTGTTGTTGTTAAATAAAATTTTGTAAATTTGATATATTAAATATTTGATATATTAAATATTTGATATATTAAATATTTGGAAAATTAACATTTAGATATTGACTTTAGGATTGAAATAGCAGTTCAATAGCAAAAATCCACAAAAAAAAACTTTCGTGTATTTCATTATCAGGTAAAGTATTTTAAATAAAAGTAATTAAAATTAAGATATAAATTGTTATTATATACCAATATATAATTTGATATTTTGTAATAATAAAACGTAATTAGTTTAAATTTAAAGTTTTTAATCAATGAGAAAATTCAATGTTTTTATTATTCTTTTTGCACTCTGTTCGTTTATGTTGAATGAAACCGCAATTGGGAGTGAAAGAGAAAAAGTTAATTTTAGAATTGAAACAGATGCAGTTCAAGAACAAAGAAGGGTGTATGGTACTGTAACTGACAAAGAGGGAGAATCCTTACCTTATGTCACTGTTTTGGTAAAAGGAACCAATATTGGAGCTGTTACCGATGAAAATGGAGTTTATGAAATTAATGTTAATGGAAATGTGACACTTATCTTTAGTTACATGGGATTCAGAGATTATGAAGTATCTACTGATAAAAAAACTAAAATAGATGTAGTTCTTCTTGAAAATAGTGTTGCTTTAGATGAAGTAGTTGTAACTGGATATAATACTGTGGAGAGGAAGCATTTAGCATCCTCTATTGAATCAGTGGATTTGGATAAGATTGTAACCCGTCCAATAATTAAACTTGAAGAAGCTTTTTCTGGAACTGTTCCAGGAGTGACTATGTTACAAGGAAGTAATCTACCAGGTTCTGTGCCAGGAAGTATTTCCATAAGAGGTATCAGTACACTTCAAAACGCACAACCATTGGTTATAATAGATGGCATGGAGCAGCCGCTTAGCGATATTGATCCAAACCAAATTAAAAGCATCAATATTCTAAAAGATGCAGCTGCTGCGTCGATGTATGGTTCAAGAGGTGCAAATGGGGTTATTGTTATTGAAACAAATAGAGGAACGACTGGACAGTTTAAGGTTAATGTGAATTCATGGTTTGCTGTATTGCAACCATTGAATCTTCCTAAGTTTGTTAATTCTGCCGATTTTATGCGACTGAGAAACGAAGCTCATACTATTCAGAATCAACCTCTCTTATACACTGACCAAGAAATTAAGCAGGCTGAGGAAGGTTTAACACCTAATACAGATTGGCTCAAAGAGATTATGGAAAGGACAGCTTCTTCATATAATACATCAGCAAGTATATCAGGAGGTGGAGGTGTTGGTACATTTAATCTTATGTTGAATTACATTGAAGAAAATGGACTTAACAAAACTGAAGGATCAGATAAATTCAGTGCTCGTTTTAATACCAATATTAATATTGCTGATCGTTTCATTCTTTTGGCAGATTTTTATGCTCATCGTCTTAAAGTCGATAGACTTCAAAGAAATAACGATGGTCACGGATTATACCAGATTGCATGGAGAATGAATCCTACTCAAGCGGTGTATTACAAAGATACAGATATCCCAAACCATTATATGTTGCACAATGATTTGAATCCTATTGCTTTTATTAATGAGGGGGGAACCTATAACTACATGTATGATAAAAGTACAATAAATTTAAGACCACGATATTATATTACAGATGACCTTAATCTAGAGGGAAATATTTCCTATATGATTGATAAATCTGCTAGTAAATGGAGAAGACTCACCCATAAATTCTTTGATGGAGATGGAAAACCTGTAACGACTTGGGGAAATGATATAGGGGCTACTCAGAATGTAAGTCAAAGTCAGTTAACTGGTAGAGCGCTTTTGAATTTTGAGAAAGAATTAAGAGGAGGTAAAGATAAGCTCTATGCCGTAGCTGGTACTGAAGCCATGTCATATGTCTTCACTGATTACAGAGAAATTACCAAAGCATCATTTTTTACTAAATTGAATTACTCACTTAATGAGAAATATCTTTTTGAGACAACTATTAGAACCGATGGTAGCAGTAAGTTTGCCCCAGGCCAGCAATGGGGATTTTTTCCATCTGCTTCTTTAGGATGGAATGCACATAACGAAACTTTCATGAAACCATTAAAGGAATCTGGAGCTATTTCCAACCTAAAACTGAGAGCTTCTTGGGGGAGAATTGGAAATGAGAATGTAGATCCATATTTATGGCAAGAAGTAGTTAATACTTGGGGATGGACTATGCGTGTTCCTAATCCTGATTTTACTTGGGAAAAACAAAATCAATGGAATTTGGGACTCGATTTGGGTATACTGAATAACCGTTTAACTGTAACTGCTGATGTTTATAAAAAACATTCATTTGATCTGATATATTCTGATTTTCCTGTTCCTCCATTGACAGGGTCATACTATTTGACATCCTCTGTGAATATTGGTGAGGTTGAAAATAAGGGGTGGGAAATTTCTGCAAAGTGGGCAGACCAGATTGATGATTTTTCTTATAGTATAGGCGGTATGTTGTTTGATAATAAGAATCAGGTTTTTAAAGCTGGATATAATCGCTCAGATACATTAATTTTTAAAGGGACCAATGATAGAATTTGGTACCGAGGTATTTCTATTAATAATTACTACGGTTATGAGACCAATGGATATTTTCAAAATCAGGCAGAGATTGATGATACAAATGCAGTATTTCCCAATACACTTCCGGGAGATATTAAATATGTAGATCAAAATAGTGATGGTATTTTAAATGATGACGACAGAGTATATTTAGGTGATACTGCACCTCATTACAACTATTCTATAACATTTGATATGCGTTACAAGGATTGGGATTTAAGTATGCTCGGTCAAGGTGTTGGAAAGAGAGTTGGAAGACTTGGCGGTCAGGAAGGTTATCCAGTGTTTGTGGATGGAGGAAGTAATAATCTTGGTGCTCCTCGTCAGTACTATGCAGATAACCGATGGACGCCAGAGACGCCAAATAGTCGTTTTCCCCGTGTCTGGACAGGTTCGAGCACAAATACTTATCTCAGTGATGTATGGTTAAGTGATGCCTCTTTTTTCCGTATTAAATCACTTCAAGTAGGTTATTCGATACCAAAAGTGAATAAGAATATTAGAAATCTTCGTATTTATTTCAACGCTCAAGATTTCCTCACATTGACCAAATGGGAAGGTCTTGAACCTGAACGCGACGGAGGTAATGGAGCATATCCCAGAATGGCTACATACAGTATCGGTTTTCAAGTAACTTTATTCTAACTTTAATTTAAACTATAAAATGATGAAAAAAAATATATATTTAATTTTGATATTGTTCACAATATCTCTAATTAGTTGTGAAAGTTTTCTTGACAAAAAAGACCCTACAGCTACATCTTTCGTTGAATTTTTCAATGATGAAGAAGACTTAAGAAGAGTAGTATACAGCAGTTATCTAGACGTTTTTACTAATCCCACATCAAGAGAAATAATATTTTATATGGATGAAGGAAAATCGGATAATGCATATAGTCGATTAGAAGGAGATAGACATCAAAATATTGCTAATGGCAACTTCAATAGCAATACATATGACTTTCTCTATTATTATGAATTGTACATGAAGCATCTTGGACGTCTTAATACATTCATAGCCAATGCCGATGTGCCATATGTTGAAGGTGAGAGTGTACGTGATAAATACAAGGGTGTATTGGAAGCTTTACGTGTTTGGCACTATTTCAGACTTACCATGCGATGGGAAAATGTTCCTTTTGTTTTGGAACCAGCTAACCTGGAAACTGCACGTCAACCTGCAACATCCAAGGAAGAAATTCTTAATACCTTATTTCCTTTAGCAGATGAAATTGCAGCCAAATTGCCACCTGATGAATATACTTCCGATAAGTATATGTTTAACAGATACTCATTTAAAGCTCTTACAATGCGTTATGCATTATACAACGGCAGATATGAGCTAGCTGTAAAATTAGCAAAAGAAATTATTGATAGTAAAAGATATTCACTTCATCCAGTATATGGTGATCTTTTCAATTATAAGGCTGCAAAAGCAAATAATGAATTTATTATGTGGTTTGATATGTCCAGTCACGGTAATAGTGCAACTCAGTCATTCCAGCATTTGGGTCCACACTATAGAACTGGTTCTGGACAATCTTATCTTGTGCCTACAAAAGCATTAGTTGATTCTTATTGGACAGCACAAGGAAGATCTATTGATAAATGTCCATTACATACAAAAGAAGAATATGAACTTAATCCTTCTTTAAATAGAGATCCCCGTTATCTAGCTTCTATTATGGGAAATGGTGATTTATTTTACGGTGAGGAGATTGATATCTACTGGAATTGCCAACTTATTTGAGACAAAAAGTTAAGCAACATTTTTAATTAATTGT
>ENA-UOOR01000174-UOOR01000174.1-fermentation-metagenome-genome-assembly--contig:-NODE-174-length-96212-cov-172.711690_pt1 | contig 96212 bp, 85 predicted proteins | sample MGYA00245780_ERZ724029 | MGnify/ENA primary metagenome ERZ724029 (study PRJEB28704, sample SAMN03018315) | fermentation metagenome | biome: anthropogenic terrestrial biome; feature: soil...
CTGCACCTGTATTGCCAACCACTTCGCTGGAAGGCATCACCGGTACCTGGAATCCGGCCAGCATCAATACTGCCATTGTGGGTGTGACCACCTACACCTTTACCCCAACTGAGGGTCAGTGCGGCGTGGTGGTGACCATGGACATTGAGGTAAGCGACGAAATCACCCCGACCTTTGCTCAGATTGGCCCACTTTGCCAGAACAGCACTGCACCTGTATTGCCAACCACTTCGCTGGAAGGCATCACCGGCACCTGGAACCCGGCGGTCATCAATACAGCCATTGTGGGTATGACCACCTACATCTTTACCCCAGCTGAGGGTCAGTGCGGCGTGGTGGTGACCATGGACATTGAGGTAAGTGACGAAATCGCCCCGACATTTGCTGAGATTGGTCCACTTTGCCAGAACAGCGTGGCTCCCGATTTACCCACAACCTCTATCGAAGGCATCACCGGCACCTGGAACCCGGCGATCATCAATACAGCCATTGTGGGTGTGACCACCTACACCTTTACCCCGGAGGCTGGTGGTTGTATTGCCCTGTTTAGTATTGCTATAGAAATACTGGAGGGGCCGGAAATCATTGCAGTGAACACTTTCGAAGCCACCACTGCGGGAGATGACGGCGCTCTTGAGATCATCGCAAATGGAGCTGCACTGCCGTTGCAATATTCATTGGATGGCATCAACTGGCAATCCTCCAATGCATTTACCGGCCTGGCTATAGGTAACGGTACTGCCTGGGTAATTGATGATAATGGTTGTTCCGATTCAATGGATTATATTATTATGCAAAAGATTGATGGCAATGTCGAGATTTCGGTTGATACCCTGAATTACTGTTTAAATGTACCGGTAATCATCCCGGTGGAAGCACGTGATTTCAACCAGGTGGGCGAATTTCTGATAGAATTGGAATTTGATTCGGGCTTGCTTTCCTTTATTGAACTGATCGCTGAAAATCCTATCCTGAGCAGCGGTGTTTCCAACATCAGTCTTGTGGGTAATATTTTACAAATCCGCTATTCATGGTTCAACGGATGGATTAGTCTGCCTTCGGGTGAGGATTTGTTCTCTCTGCATTTTGCAGCAAATGCAGCCGGTATAAGCAACCTTACCTGGAATCTATTGCAATGTAAGGTGTATACCCCTGCCGGAGATACCATCCCCTCTATCTTTACCAATGGTTTGGCAGAAATATATCCTGCACCTCAGGTTTATGCCGGGCATCCTGGCGAGTTCTGCTCCGGTGATACCCTCACTCTGGTTTCCGGCTCCTTTGATGCGCAGGAATTGGAATATCTCTGGACAGGTCCAATGGGTAACCATCACTATGAGCCTATATGGCCACTGGGCAAACTCAGTGTAAATGATGGCGGACTTTACCGTATGGTTGCTACCAACGACTATCAATGTGGTGAAGCGCGCGAAATAGGTATTGTGGTTAATCCTTCCCCCGAATTCAGACTTTCCTATGCTGATACCGTTTGCTGGGGTCAACCTCTGATGCTTGATCCGGGAGAATTTGCCAGCTACCTGTGGCAGGATGGCTCCACATTTAATAGTATGGTCGCTTATGAACCGGGCGTTTACTGGGTAAATGTAACCGATGATAAAGGCTGTCGGGGCGTAGATTCTGTTTCTTTAATACCATGCCTCATTGAACTGTTGATACCCAATGCCTTCACGCCGAATGGAGATGGATTGAACGACGTATTTAAACCCATCTTCCGCGGCTTCGAACCTTCACTCTACCACATGCAGGTATATTCAAAATGGGGTCAGTTGGTCTTTGAAACCAATGATATGGAAAAAGGATGGGATGGTACCATAAATGGCGTGCTGTGCTCTCCCGATTCCTTTACCTACATCATTAGCTTTGAGGCACCTTCCTACGTTACCCGTAAATCGGTAGAAAGCCCGGTAGCCGGTGAATTTACATTGTTAAGATAAAGCCATGACAGGCATGCAGGTGGGAAATAAGTATATACCCCACCTGTATGTCACTTCAGGTGTAAGGTTGCCATGGGTTTATTGCACCAATGACTATCCTTCGTCTCTCCTCTGAAACACTATCCCCCCTTAATTGTTTATTCAGGGATAGGGATGAGGTGAGTCATCCTCCTGTCCGGTATGGTATTTGCTTAAAAGTTGAACTTTAGATGCACAGCAAAGTATCGCCGGATAATTTAAAAGACAAATCATAACTTTAACCAGAATACATTTATATCCTGTAACTGTAAATGAGTTTATTTCGACGAAAAGTACGTTCATGGGGTCTGCAGGCCAGAATAATAGCAGGCTTTACCATAGCACTCATTGCTGTGTTTGTTGGGGGTATGGTGGTGCGTCAGAACTCCAAAACACTTAACGATACTGTGGCTTCACTAACCAAACCCGATGCGGAATTGCTCGGACTGCGTGATGTGCTTGCATTTTTGTCGGAAGCTGAAAATAACATCCGGATTTATTCCCTTACGGGCGATGAGGCTTATTTTAACTATTACACCTATCTGATCAATGCGGTAGAAAACAGCCTCGATTCATTAAAGACACAGGCACAAGGTGATTATTCCAAAATGCTCAGGCTTGATAGTGTATCTGTACTGCTGGCTCAGCGGAATAATCTCATTGAGGATTACCTTGCTATCCGCCAGAAACGTGAACAGTTTGATTTTGCTTCAGAAGCCTACACTCAGATTTTGCACACCAAACCTGATTCCTCCCATAGTCAACTGCGTACCTCTACAAGGGTAGTCACTGTTTTTGATACCATACACCGTGAAGTAAGTAAGAAGGAGGAGCAGGATCAGCAAAATCAAGGTTTATTCAATAAAGTAAAGCGGCTGTTTTCAAAAAAGCAGGAAGAGCCCGAGGAAGAGGTTATCCATCGCGAACCGGTTGTGCTTTCCACCACCCGCATAATATCTGATACTGCCCTTATCCGTAAACCCGATACTGCTGTTTACCGCAATGTAAAAACAGCCCTTAACCGGGTACGAAAGCGGGAAGTAGCTGCATACGATGAGCTTAAAAGTCAAGAGCTCAATATGTTGCGTAATAGTTCTCTGGTAATAGATCAGGTAATGAAGATATTCAGACAACTGGAAACCAAACAATCGCAACAGGCTGCCCGGAGGGGTATTGAAGCCGAGGCACGTGCCCGGAGATCGGTACTCATTATTGGTATGGTAACCATCACTTCTTTATTGCTTTTGCTCTTAATGCTGGTGCTCATTGTGCGCAGCCTCAGGAGAAGCAATGATTACCGTCGCCGTTTGCTGGCCACCACGCGTGAATCCCAGGGGCTTGCACGGGTTAAGGAAGAGTTTCTGGCCAATATGAGCCACGAAATACGCACACCGTTAAGTTCAATCATCGGTTTTTCTGATCAACTTATACATACGCCCCTCAATCAGGTGCAGAAAGAATATCTGGGTGCTGTAAGACGCTCTTCGCGTCATTTATTACAAACTGTCAATGATATCCTGGACCTTAGCCGCATGGGAGCCGGCAAACTGCACATCGAACAAATTCCTTTCCGCCTTTCCGATATTCTTGATGATGTTCTCATCACTTTTCAAATGTCGGCAGCCGAAAAGGGGCTGGAGTTTGAAACGGCCTGCAATACCGGCAGCAATCTGGTACTGCTGGGCGATCCATTACGACTTAAACAAATACTGTATAACCTGTTGAGTAATGCCATAAAATTTACGGAAAAAGGTTCAGTTACCGTGTTGTGTAACATCGAGTGTACCGATATCAATTGTGAAGCCATTATTGAAGTGCACGATACCGGGATTGGCATTGCCCATGAAGCTCAGGCCACAGTTTTTGACGACTTTCGTCAAACGGAATCTTCCTCTGCCAGGCGTTACGGGGGATCGGGTCTGGGGCTGGCCATCAGCCGGCGACTGGCCCGTATGCAAAATGGCGACATTACACTGACCAGTAAGCCAGGCGAAGGTTCTGTATTTACTGTACGCATACCTTATCCGCTTTCAAGCGAAAAACCCGCAGAATATGATGAGATAATCCTAAAGCCTGAGGTGGAGCTTAAAGGTCGGCGAATATTGGTGGTGGATGATGATGTATTCAATATTTTGCTTGCCCGTATCATCGCCGAAAACAGCGGTATGATTGTGAATGTAGCTTCTGACGGGCATCAGGCCGAAGACATGATTGGCAACCAGACTTACGATATTGTAATGACAGATGTACAAATGCCCGGGCTGAGCGGTTACGATCTGGTAAGTTTTATTCGTCATCATTCCAGCCCGGAAGTTTCAAAGATGCCGGTGATTGCATTTACTGCCAGTAAGGTAAACCGCTACGAATCGCGTTATCTGGATGCAGGCTTTAACGAAGTGCTTCAAAAGCCATTCAGTGAAGCCGACTTTCTGCAATGTATAGCTGCCCATCTGGCCATTGAATTGCCACCTTCTGTTCAACCTGTGTTCGAGGCACCTTCCGAAGAACGCCTTTTTGACCTGAAGCAGGCCGATACCTTTACATCGGGAAATCCAGAACAAATGGCCAGTATCATTCGCTCTTTCATCCATACATCACAGGTGGCTGTTAAGGAATTGTGGGACCTGGCAGAAGCTGAAAATCATGAAGGCGTCAGTCTGCTGGCCCATAAGTTGCTCACCAGCTATGGGCACATGGGCGTTACCCGTGCGCTGCCATTGTTGCAACAATTGGAAGAAATGAAAACAGCAACCACCGATCCTGAAAAGATTAAAGTACTTATACGGCAAATTACTGCCATCAATAACCGGCTGCATCCCTCACTTGAAGCAGAACTGTTGCGTATGGCCCATAGTCAGTAGCAGGGGAGGGGTTATCCTTCGATTCCGTACTGCTTGATTTTGTTGTACAGGGTTTTACGATCTATATTCAGCAATTGAGCAGCCAATGTGCGATTGTAATGTACCTGTTTGAGTACCTTCTCTATGGCGTCTCTTTCCTGTGATTCTGCCAGTGCTTTTAAATCGGTCTGGCTGGTTGAAATACGCAAAGGGTCAGCCCTGCGTGAAGGAGGGGAGAGTATTTCCGAAGGTAAGTCAGCAAGGGTGAGTAAGTTGCCCTGCGCTACCAATACTGCACGGCGAATGGCGTTTTTTAATTCACGGATATTGCCCGGCCAGTGGTAGCTTAAAATTTTATCCGTCACCTCATTATCAAAACCTACCACCTGTTTTTTTAATTCCAGGTTGGCCTGCTCCAGGAAATAATTGGCAAATAGGACTATATCTTCACCCCGGGACCTCAGGGCCGGTACGTTAATTTTAAACTCATTCAGGCGGTGGAACAAATCCTCCCTGAATGCGCCGCGTTGCACACTGGCACTCAAATCATCATTGGTGGCAACCAGAATCCGAACATCAATATTTATATCACTATTTCCGCCAATTTTTCGCACCTTTCGTTCCTGGGTAGCCCGAAGCAGTTTAAGCTGATTTTCGTATGACAGATTCCCTATCTCGTCCAGAAACAGGGTGCCTCCATTGGCCTGTTGAAACTGACCTTCCTTGTCGGAATGGGCATCGGTAAACGAACCTTTGGCGTGTCCAAATAATTCACTGGCTGCCAACTCATTACTCATGGCCCCGCAATCTACCGCTACGAAAGGTTTATTTTTTCTGGGACTTTTAAGGTGTATCATCCTGGCCACATATTCTTTACCGGTACCACTTTCCCCCTGTATAATAACCGACATATCGGTGGGAGCTATAAGTGAGATGTATTGTTCTACCATCATTGAAGGCGCACTGGTTCCTCTAAGGTAATGGACTTCATCTGAAATGGAGCGGGGTGACAATCCTGTGCTTTTCCTGGATTGTTGCCCACTGCTTAAGGCCTTGTTTACCGTTAGCAACAGTTCATCCGGATTTACGGGTTTGGTAACATAATCAAAAGCACCACTTTTTATGGCAGTAACGGCGGAACGGATATCCCCATAGCGTGTCATTAAAAGCATAGGCATGTCAGGAAAAAGCTTACGTACTTTTGTAATTAAGGTAATGCCATCAAAATCAGGTAAACGGAAGTCGGTAAGTACAATATCAAAACTATATTCTGACACAGCTTTTAGTGCACTTCCTGCACTAAAAACTTCCTTCACCTCAAATCCATTGTTGCTCAGATATGATTTAAGCATCAGGCAAAAAGTAGGGTCATCATCAACAATTAAAGCTTTGAACATCAGATCATTTTAAATTACATGGTAATCATCAAACAGTTAATTCAACGAAAAGTTGTTAAATTATATTGTATGGCAAAAGCCTGAACCGGTACACAATAATATTCAGGGATGGCAGTTCCTAATTTAAAACCATTTCAGATAAGATGAATCAGGGTATTAACTGCTTTATTTTATTTAGCTTTGTAGCGTTAATGACTAAAGTGTCATAACGATCTGACGGAACAAATTTAAAGAATATATCAATGCAAAAATTATTATTACTTGGAGATGAGGCCATTGCACAGGGAGCCTTAGATGCCGGATTATCAGGCATTTACGCTTATCCGGGCACGCCTTCAACAGAAATCACTGAATATGTGATGGCCTCTAAAGAAGCCCGCGAGGGTAAGGTCAAAGCTTCGTGGGGAGCCAATGAGAAAACCGCTATGGAAGCAGGTTTGGGCATGTCATATGCCGGCAAACGTGCCATGGTGTGTATGAAGCATGTAGGTATGAATGTGGCTGCCGATGCATTTATCAACTCGGCCATTACCGGTGCCAATGGTGGATTAATTGTAGTAGCCGCTGACGATCCTTCAATGCACTCGTCTCAAAATGAACAGGATTCCCGTTTTTATGGTAAGTTTGCCCTCGTTCCCATGCTGGAACCTGGCAATCAGCAGGAAGCGTATGATATGGTTCGGACGGGTTTTGAATTGAGTGAAAAATACCGTATTCCTGTCCTCATGCGCATTACCACGCGCCTTGCTCACTCCCGTTCAGGAGTTATGCGTCGGGAAATCCAACCACAAAATGAAATACAGTTGCCTTCAAATCTTAGGCAATTCATTCTATTGCCCGCCAATGCCCGCCGGCAGTATAAAAATTTGCTCAACACTCAAACGTCGTTTGAAACAGAATCAGAGCAGTCTCCTTTTAATTATTTGGTTGAACACCCTGACACTACTTTAGGCATCATAGCCTGTGGTCTGGCTTATAACTATTTGCTTGAGAATTTCGATCAGCAAAAGGTGCCATATCCTGTGTTGCGTATTGGCCAATATCCTGTTCCGGTCGAAAAAATCAGGCAATTGTATGAGCGTTGCGATAGTTTGCTCGTTCTCGAGGATGGTTACCCCATGGTTGAGGAACAAATAAAAGGATTGCTCAATCTGGGTAAACCGATTCATGGCCGTTTGGATGGTACCATTCCTCGCGATGGTGAACTTAACCCGGGAGTGGTAGCTGCTGCTCTTGGCAAGCCACTGACCAAAGGACGCGACGTCCCCTCGCTTGTTAGCGGAAGACCGCCTTCATTGTGTAAGGGCTGTCCACATATCTACAGCTATAACGCATTGAATGAAGCTCTGGCCAGTGTTAGCCGAGGTCGCGTTTTTTCCGATATCGGTTGTTATACACTGGGTGCACTCGAACCTTTTGATGCCATTAACTCATGCGTGGATATGGGTGCTTCCATCACCATGGCCAAAGGAGCAGCCGATGCAGGACTGGTTCCCGCTGTAGCCGTTATTGGTGACAGTACTTTTACCCATTCGGGGATGACCGGGCTGCTCGATGCTGTCATTGCCAAATCGCCCATTACTGTAATGATTCTCGACAATGCCACCACCGCCATGACGGGAGGACAGAATTCTGCCGCCCTGGGTAAAATTGAGGATATCTGCATTGCCCTCGGTGTAGAACCAGAACATATCCATGTATTAAACCCCTTGCAAAAACACCATGACGAAAACCTGGCCATCATAAAGCAGGAAATTAACTATCCCGGTGTTTCAGTAATTATTCCGCGCCGCGAGTGTATACAAACTCTGGCACGTCGGGTGCGGGAAGAAAAAAAGGAAAAAACCAAAGTAGCGGAGGTTCAACAATGAAAATTGACATTATTCTCGCAGGCGTAGGCGGACAGGGTATTCTATCCATTGCTGCCATAATTGGAACAGCCGCCATCAATAAAGGACTTTATCTGAAACAGGCCGAGGTTCATGGCATGAGTCAGCGGGGAGGCGATGTGCAGTCCAATCTGCGTATTGCCGATTATCCCATTGCGTCTGATCTGATTCCTGAAGGAAAGGCTGATATGATCATCTCGGTAGAACCCATGGAGTCACTGCGTTATCTGCCTATGCTTTCGCCCGATGGCTGGCTGGTCACCAATACCAAGCCGTACATTAACATAAACAACTATCCCGAAATGGATGAGCTGCTTGCTGAAATTGAGCGTCAACCCCGGCATATAGCCATTGATGCTGATGAGATGGCTAAAGAACTGGGTTCAGCCCGATCGGCAAATATGGTCATACTGGGTGCTGCTTCTCCCTACCTTGGCATTGAATATGAAGCATTGAAAGATGCCATCAAATCCATATTTGGACGAAAAAGCGAGGAAATCGTAAAAGTAAACCTCCAGGCACTTGAAGCCGGACGGCAAGCTGCGATGAGAAAAATAATCGCGTAAATTCACGGCATTTGCCGGGAATTGATAGGCTGTTTTTTTCTGAATTTTTACCCCGCTAAACACGTGGGAACTTTTCGTTTTACGCATGAAAAACTTATCGAAAAAGAAAATTTTAATCGGTATTGCAGCCATTGTTCTGGTTGTAATAGCCCTTGTTTTTATCGATCTGCAACGCTCCCGTTTATCGGTGCCACCGGTTGATGATGAGGTGTATGCTGCCGAACCCCGCATGGAATATGGTATAGTGGTAGACTCGTTCCAGGTGGTGAAGGATGTGATAAAAGCCGGAGAAAACCTATCATACGTTCTTTCACGCTATAATGTTGGACCGGGTGATATTGACAAGCTGGTCAATAAGTCGGCAGGTGTTTTTAATTTAAAGAACCTAAGAGCTGGGAATAAGTATACAGTGTTATGCACTGATGATTCTGTGTCAAGGGCTTGCTATTTTATTTATGAAGCGTCGCCAACCAGCTATGTAGTTTTTGAAACTGGCGACTCCATTCACATTCATACCGGTGAAAAAGAAGTGATTGTGCGCCATCGCTCCGCAAAGGGAACCATTTCTTCTTCTTTGTGGAATGCAATGGCAGAAGCAGGGGGCAGCCCAAATCTGACCATAGAATTATCAGAAATATACGCCTGGAGCATTGATTTTTATTCCGTGCAGCCAGGAGATGGCTTTACGGTACTGTATGAAGAGTTGGTGGTGGATGATCAGCCCATAGGGCTGGGTAATATTCTTACGGCGAAGTTCACCCATGGCGGTCGTGATTTATATGCCTACCGCTTTGTACAGGATGATAAGGCCGATTATTTCGACGAAAATGGTCAAAGCCTTCGGAAAGCTTTTCTTAAAGCTCCTTTGCGTTATTCCCGGATCAGTTCGCACTTCTCCAACAGCAGAATGCACCCGGTATTGCGTATTCGCAGGCCCCATCATGGTGTGGATTATGCAGCACCCAAAGGGACGCCGGTACACAGCGTCGGCAATGGCACGGTGATTGACGCACGCTGGGCAGGTGGTGCCGGACGTATGGTGAAGATTAAACACAATGCCAGCTATACTACTGTTTATATGCATTTGAGCGGCTATGGCCCCGGGATAAAAAAAGGGGTACGGGTTCAGCAGGGTCAGGTCATTGGTTACGTGGGTAGTTCAGGGCTTTCAACAGGCCCGCACCTTGATTTTCGTTTCTATAAAAATGGCGCAGCGGTAGACCCCCTAAAGGTAGAATCTCCGCCGGCACTCCCGGTGAAAGAAGCTCTGCTGGATCAATACAACACTCAAAAATTAATGTTTACCCGCAAACTCGATTCCCTCAGCATGCCCGCAAGGCGCACCGTTAAACCCGACTTGATTGGTGAGTGGAATTAGTGACTGGGTGATCTGTGATCTGTAATCTGTGATCAGTGATCAATGGTCAAGAATTCAATCTGCAATCAGTGACTGGTGACTGGTGATTGGTGGTTAAGAATTTAATCCGCAATCCCCAATCTGCAATCCGCAATCAACTCTTGCGTTCCTTTGCGTCATTGCGTCTCTGCCTTGGAATTAATCAGTGGTCAAGAGTTCAATCTGCAACCTGCAATCCGCAATCCTCACTCCCCTTTCTGATCCCGGCGTTTCAGCCGTCTGGCTTCTTTTAGAGCTTTACTGATTATCCATTCCAATTGGCCGTTGGTACTGCGAAATTCATCAGCAGCCCACTTTTCAACAGCCTCGAGCAATTCGGGGTCTATACGAAGGACAAAAGGTTTTTTCTGAGCCATTTAATTCATTTTTAAATGCTTATAGGACAATGCAAAGCCCCTGTAAATATTTATTTTAAAGCTTTTCTGGTGTTTACCTTGATTCAATGCGTAACTAATCAGTTTCCCATTCAATAACCCGCTTTTAGCAACTTAATTCTCATCAGATAAACCATGACGGCTACCAATAAAAACGAATTATCTTTTCTTTTCAGGATATCAGTCATTTCAATTTCAAAATCATGCCGAAACCTCTTCCATCTGTATTTCATGCTGGCCTTGGCCAGCGTTCTCTCATCTTTATCCCTGAGTACGTATCGTATTTTAATAAACCCTCTTTGTGAAAAAATGAGTTGCTGACCCTCAGAATCATTGGAAAAGCGGATTTTAAAAGCTCCGGTCCATTTTCTGTGAATGGTTAACAGGCAATGCTGATCGAGGACGACATTAAATTTATTTTTGAAAATATTTGTTGGGCCAATGTTGAACACATAATTTGTTTGGTCCTCAAACGATGCTTTGTACGAGCGCCATCTGGCAAAGGTCAGTCTGCCTGTAATAACGTTCCCCTGGTGAAAAACAATATTTTTGGCATTTTCTGAAATGGCTTTCATCACCATAATGGTTTATCGGATCAACAATAAGTTTATTTTACTGGTGTAAGGTGCCTGTATTGATGACCGGCGAAGCATCTTTGTCAGAACACAGTACCACCATCAGGTTACTGACCATGGTGGCCTTTTTGTCTTCATCCAGGTTAATCAGGTTTTTTTGCGAAAGCTGTTCCAGGGCCATCTCTACCATACTTACTGCGCCCTGAACAATTTTTATTCGGGCTGCTATTATGGCGGTGGCCTGCTGACGGCGAAGCATAGCCCCGGCAATTTCCGAAGAGTAAGCCAGATACGAGATTCGGGCTTCAATCACTTCAATACCGGCCCTTTCCAGGCGTTCGGTCAATTCTGCTTCCAATTGGTGATTGACTTCTTCGCCCCCGGAACGAAGAGAAATTTCAGCTTCGGCATCATCAAAATTGTCATAAGGGTAATGTCCGGCAAGTTTACGTATGGCCGCTTCACTTTGAATCTCCACATAGTGGATGTAATCGTCAACCTCAAAAGCCGCTTTAAAGGTATCGCGGGCTTTCCAAACCAACACAATGCCAATCATAATGGGATTTCCGATTTTGTCGTTCACTTTTATCGGATCGCTGTTCAGATTGCGTGCGCGAAGCGAGATCTTTTTACGGGTGTAAAACGGATTTACCCAAAAAAAACCATTGGTTATTACCGTACCTTTGTAATCACCGAAAAGTACCAGTACACTCGACTCGTTTGGATTTACCACCAGAAATCCAGGCATAAGCGCAATGGCCAGCAGCAAATCTATCACTGCTAAAATCATCACCCAGACAAGGTGATTAAATTGTGTTACACTGTAAGCAAATGCTGCAATCATCAAAATTACCAGTGTAAGTACTACATAACCCGAAACGGGTTCAATAAATTTTTCGTGTTGTTGTGTTTTCATAATGATATCAATTTGATATTGCAATAATACAACATTTTCGGGCGCTTGTCAAGTCTTATTAAAAATATTTTTTAGCATTGGTCAGCTTTGTGATAGCATTGGTAAGTAAGTATTTCTTTTTAAAGTAGTTAGATGTTTTAGAGGTGAGAGGTGAGAGGTTAGAGGTTAGAGGTGAGAGGTGAGAGGTGAGAGGTGAGAGGTTAGAGGTTAGAAATTAGAAGTTAGACATTAGACTTTTCCTTTCTACCTTTGTGCCGGAATATCTACGATGAAAAACCTGAAACTTCACTATACCGACATTTTCTTTGATCTTGACGGCACATTATGGGATTTTAAAACCAACTCCCTGGAAACATTGAATGAAATATATGAAACCCATCAGCTTCAGCAAGCCGGCATTCCTGATTTTGAACAATTTCTGATGATATATCACCGGCATAATGACCATTTGTGGAATTTATACAGGGCAGGAGCGGTTGAAAAAGATGTGTTAAAGACCAATCGATTCTTCCATACCTTAAATCATTTTGGTATTGACAATAAAAATCTGGCTGATGCCATTGCATTCGATTACGTAAGCATCAGTCCTACCAAAACCCATCTTTTTTCCCATACGCATGAAACTCTCAAATATTTGAAAGACAGATACCGGTTACACATCATAACCAATGGCTTCAATGAAGTGCAATTTGTAAAACTCCGGAAATCGGGACTTACAGACTATTTTACCCACATCATAACTTCTGAAATGGCAGGAGTTTCCAAGCCGGAGCCGGGCATCTTCCAGTATGCTCTTATGCTGGCCGGAACCAATGCGCAGGATTCACTTATGATCGGAGATGATTGGGATATTGATATTCTGGGCGCTGCCAATGTAGGCATGGATCAGCTCTATTTTAGCCAGGCAGAAATATTAACAAATAATAATAATCGCATTCGAAGTCTCATCGAATTGGAGCAGTTGCTTTAATAAAAAAAAGCTCCTGAAGCAGGAGCTTTTTAAATCTTTGGTGACACCTTTACTTGGTGTCAGGTGCAGGTACCGGTTTTGCCGATGCAGACGCTTTCTTGTCGCAGCAGGCTGATTTGGCCTTGTCGGCACATGGAGTAGCGCAATCGCTTTTGGCTGATGTTTTGGCTTTGTCGGTGCCGGGAGCGCAATCACCTTTGGATTCCTTAGCCTGAGCGGCAGGAGCTTCGGTGGCTGATTTGGCTGAAATGGCTTTTTCCGTTGATTTTTTACCAGGTACGTTCTGGGCATCTACACTGGTTACTGAAAAAGCAAAAACCAATGCAATGGCTGAAAATAAAAGTGCGAATTTTTTCATGTTTTCTTTGGTATTAGATTGAGCAGCAAATATACGCTCAATTATTATTAACTTCCACATCGAACATGTTAATGATATGTTAAAAATTATATAGGTGCTTGACCTTTGTTTTTTTTAAGTTCATTTTATCATTAAATATCGATTAAATCACTTTAATTAATCTCATTCTGAACGACAGCCATATAGCTTTTAATGATATGAGGGATGGAGGGTGTGAAGAAACTTGCTCCTTTCTCACCCAAACCCAAAAATGATGTATTAGCCTGTTATTCAACGCAAAGTGATAAGTGTTTTTATTTAGTGATTGCAATTGTCCTTATTATATTATTAGCACTGACTTCAATTTTTGTAACTTCGCAAATCACATGATGCTGGTTTTCCCGATACCATGTTAGCGAACCTCAATTTTTTCGCTAACTTTATGCCCAAATACGCCTAATTATGAATTATGCACGTAAGTCGCTGTTAATTAGTTGGTTGATGCTTGTATGCCTGTTTACTTCTCTGGCTCAGCCGGTTAAAAGGCAATTTAAAGCAGTGAAACTAAAAAATGAAAGTATAGAAATTACCGTTTCAGATGGGTATTACCTGATTGCGCCATGCAGTGATAACATTATTCACACTCGATTTTTTCCGGCTGAAACAGAGGTTAAAGATTTCTCCTTTGCTTTAGCAGGAAAGAAACCTATGGTGAATTCCTTTCATCTGCTGGAGGAAGGCAACAACATTTTATTGACTTCGGGAGGAATGCAGGTACGCATCACCAAACAGCCCTTTACGGTATCCTACTATTATAAAGACAAACTGCTCATTGCTGAAAAATCCGGTTTCGTGCTTGATTCATTACAAAAGCTAAACTTCAGTATTGGGCCTGATGAAGTGCTTTATGGCGGGGGGGCAAGGGTTCTTGGCATGAACCATCGCGGACAGCGCCTGATGTTATACAATCGTGCCCACTATGGCTATGAAACCCATTCGGAACTCATGAATTATACCCTGCCCTTATTTTATAGTTCCCGGCTTTACGGGGTATTGTTCGACAATGCCAGCCTTGGTTGGCTCGACCTGGACAGCCGGAAAACCAATGAAGTGAGCTATGAAACCATATCCGGCACTCCCGACTATTATGTGATTGCCGGCGATAATTGGTTTGATCTGGTAAAACACTACACCCAGCTTACAGGTCGTCAGCCTATGCTGCCCCGGTGGGCACTGGGAAATTTCAGCAGCAGATTCGGATACCATTCCCAGACCGAAACAGAAAACACGGTAAAGAAATTTATCAAAGAAAAAATCCCACTTGATGCGGTGGTCATTGATATCTATTGGTTTGGCAAAGACATTCAGGGCAGTATGGGAAATCTGGATTGGTATGCCGACAGTTTTCCCCGTCCTCAAAAGATGATGAAGCGCTTTGCTAAACAAAACATTAAAACCATTCTGGTTACCGAGCCATTTGTGCTGACTACTTCCGATCGCTGGAAAGAAGCAGTAGATAAGGGCGTATTGGCTACCGATAGCCCCGGCAATCCATATGCCTATGATTTCTATTTTGGAAATACAGGATTAATTGATATTTTCAAACCCGATGCCAAAGCATGGTTTTGGGATATTTACAAAGATTTGATAAAGCAAGGTGTTGATGGCTGGTGGGGCGACCTGGGTGAACCTGAAGTGCATCCATCTGATTTGTATCATGTTTCGGGTTCGGCAGATGAATTACACAATGCTTATGGCCATGAATGGGCCAAAATGATTTTTGAAGGATATCGCCGTGACTTCCCCACTATACGCCCCTTCATCTTGATGCGGGCAGGTTATGCCGGGTCACAGCGCTATGGCATGATTCCCTGGTCGGGTGATGTGAGCCGGAGCTGGGGCGGGCTGGTACCCCAACCACAGATTGCCCTTCAAATGGGAATGCAGGGTCTGGCCTACATGCATTCTGATCTTGGTGGATTTGCAGGAGGCGATACCATTGACAATGAGTTATATACCCGCTGGTTGCAGTATGGAGTTTTTCAACCGGTTTTCAGGCCTCATGCTCAGGAGCATATTCCGGCGGAACCGGTATTTCAGAATCAGCATACCCGTTTACTCGCCAAAAAAGCCATTGAGCAGCGTTATGCCCTGTTGCCTTATAATTATAATCTTGTATTTGAAAACAATCAATCTGGCACTCCCCTGATGATTCCCTTATTTTTTAACGAACCGGATAATCAAACGTTACATACCTACGATTCTGCTTATTTGTGGGGGAGCTCCTTTCTGGTCTCTCCCGTTAAGGCTCCCGGCCTGACAAGTCAAACCGTTTATTTCCCCAAAGGCAATCAATGGACTGATTTTTATAGTGGGGAACAGTACAAGGGTGGCACAAGAAAATTAATTGCACTGAAGCCTGACCATATCCCGGTATTTGTTAAAGGCGGATCGTTTATTCCTTTGGCAAAACCCATGCAAAATACAGTCGGCTATTCACTCAATAATTTTGAATTACACTATTACCAGGATTCTACCGTGCAGCAGTCATCTTATACATTATATAACGATGATGGAAAAACTTTCGGCGCCTTTTCAAAAGGATTGTATGAAATAATGGAATTTAAAGCAGAAAATTCCGACAGTTTGCTTGTTATTTCAATGGTAAAATCGAAAGGGTTGCCACGTTTATTGCATCAAAATTATTCACTGGAACTGATCGTTCATCACCTGTCTCAAAAGCCGGAAGATTTACTGCTTAATGGAGAATTTTATGACCAATGGCGATGGGACAAACATAGCAATTTGTTGATGGTTGATATGAATATTTCTGAAAAAGAAAACCGGATAGAGATCAGGTCAAAATAAATAAAAAAGGATTTATATGAAAGTATCTACTCATAAAGGGTTTTATTTCAGTGCAATTGAAACAGCTGACGCTTATTCTGTCATCTCTTTAATAAATGCATTCAACTGGTAGCCATCGGGCTGGATTTCAAATTTAAATCTGTTCGAAATACGCCTTACAATGGTTCTTTCAATAAAGCCCACTCTTTTATAATTCACTTCGTCGCAAATGGCCCGGCAACTTTTAAAATGCAGTTTAAGTTCATAAGGGTATGCATGATCCAGCAATCTTGTTGCATTGGTTTTGTCCTTGCAATACAAATAAAGTCCCAATTGTTTTCTAAGGAGCGTCCAGGCATTTTTACTGATGAAGCTGTGCATTTTTCGATTTATCTTACCTGAATTGGTTGAGGTGCCCAGTATCACTATATCAAAATGTTCGATATTGAAATCATCCACTTTTTTAAGATCGATAATGGTTATTTCTCCAACCGGAAAGGAATCCCGGATTAACTGGGCGATTTTTCCGGCCACGCCATGTTTACACACATATAATATAACGGTTTTCATACAATGGAGCAGGCATGGTAATCTTGGTTTTGGGGATATTGAAATGGGATGGGCAGTAAAAAATAGCAGATAAGTTTCCCCTTTAGAAGATGCAAAGCTAAAGAAAACAGACGCAAAAGTCAATACCTAATGATAATGAAGTACTAAAAAAAATGAAAATTATTTTACTTAATCCCTGAATTCCGGTGATTCGTCATAGTTTATTTCATTGATTTTGATGCCACTTTCATCATAAAAGAGCCAGATTCCAACTCTCTTACCCATATCGAAAGTACCTTTGTAGTGGAGGTTACCGTTGGGATGATATACGCTGCGCACTCCGTCACTTTTATCCTGTTTAAAGTTGCCCTCGCTCCACAATTGACCGTCCTTATACCATGATGCCCACTTGCCTTCCCGCAAGCCATCCTTATAGTTGCCCTCTATATATTTATTCCCGTTAGGATGGTAATTGATTTCTTTTAGAAGTATATCCTTACCGTCAATTTTTTTAAAAGTTTTTTCGGACTTTAAAGTGCCATCCTCAAAATAATCCCTTTTGATGGTGGTTTTGTTGCATGCCGTTAAGATAGCAATGGAGCATAGAAGAATGAAAATATGTTTCATCGTATGGGAAAGCTATGAAGATTAATGATATTAATTTCTGTTGAAAATCAAACGGGTGCCCTGCTGACTTTCGTCAAAAATGCCATTATGCCATGCCAGGTGACCACCGACAAAGGTATGTGTAATTTTTGAATGAAATGTTGTACCTTCTAACGGTGACCAGCCACATTTATACAGAATATTTTCCGGGGTGACTTTCCAGGATGCTTCCGGATCAATCAGTACCATATCGGCATGATAGTTTTCGCGAAGATATCCTCTGCGTTCTAAGCCAAATATACGTGCAGGGGCATGGCACATTTTATCTACCACCATTTCACGAGAAAATTTTCCCTGCTTCACCATTTCGAGCATGGCTGACAGGGAGTGCTGCACCAGGGGTCCACCGGAAGGGCATGAGAAGTAAGGGTTAGATTTTTCTTGCAGCGTATGGGGGGCGTGATCGGTGGCGACTACATCAAGTTTTCCTGCTTTTAAAGCTTGTATCAATGCCTTGCGGTCGCTGCCAGACTTGATGGCTGGATTCCATTTGATGCGACTGCCCAGCGTTTTGTAATCTTCATCGGAAAACCACAGGTGATGCACACAGACTTCGGCAGTAATTAATTTATCTGAATTTGATGGGGCATCGGAAAGCAACTCAACTTCATCGGCTGTCGAAACATGAAGCAGGTGCAGGCGGGTATGGTGTTTTTTTGCCAGAGTTACCGCCAGGGTGCTCGATTTGAGGCAAGCTTCCCGGCTTCGTATAACAGGGTGCATCTCCATGGGAACTTTCTCGCCAAATTTCTCACGCATCATTTCAGAATTCTTCCTGATGGTTGCTTCATCTTCGCAATGAACCGCAACCAGGGTAGGGGCCTGCTTAAAAATTGCCTCCAGGGTTTGAGTATTATCTACCAACATATTGCCGGTTGAAGCACCCATAAATACTTTAATACCACAAACATTACGTGGATCTGTTTTGAGGATTTCCATAAGGTTATCATTGGAAGCTCCCATATAAAAAGAATAATTGGCCAATGATTTCAGAGCAGCCAGTTCATATTTTTTTTCCAGCAATTCCTGGGTTAGAGCATTGGGAACAGTATTGGGCATTTCCATAAAAGAGGTGATCCCTCCGGCAACAGCGGCGCGGCTTTCAGTGTAAATATCTCCCTTATGGGTCAATCCCGGTTCGCGAAAATGAACCTGATCGTCAATTACTCCCGGAATGAGCCATTTACCACTGCCATCAATGTGTTCGGCATGCACTTCCCCCGATAAGTCAAAGGGCAAATCCCCTTTCTCAATCCGGCTGATGATGCCGTTGTCAATCAATACATTCCCTGTATAAGATTGTCCTTCATTAATAAGGGTGGCACCGGTAATCAGAAATCTCTTATTCATACTGTGGTGGTTGGTTTGGTCTTTGGCTATTGAGCTTTAGAAGTTGGAGGTTAGATGTTAGATGTTAGACGTTAGAGGTTAGAAGTTGGAGGTTAGAAGTTAGAAGTAAGAAGTTAGAAATTAGAAATTCTCCCCCCGTCTCCCCGTCCCCTTGTCTCCCCGTCCCATTCCTAAGTCCCTCGTCCCTTTTGGTCTTTGGTCTTTGGAGGTTAGTGGTGAGAAGTGAGAAGTTAGAGGTTAGAAGCTAGAAATACTCTCCCTCTCTGTCCCCCCGTCTCCCTGTCCCCTTGTTCCCGTCTCTTTTACGTTCCTCGTCAAATCAATAAGCGCAGGATATCCGATAAAATATCAGGCAACTTTCACCGGACGAATGCGTTTGAATCTCAACTGTATAACGCCTAATATGGCCTCACGGAAAATGCCCCGGCTCATTTTAGAGGTTCCTTCGGTACGGTCAGTGAAAATAATGGGTACTTCTATTATTTTAAAACCTAGTTTCCAGGCCGTATATTTCATCTCTATCTGGAAGGCATATCCGGTAAATTTAATCTTACTGAAGTCGATGGTCTGAAGCAGTTTACGCCGGTAACATTTGAAACCGGCAGTCGTATCCATAACTTTAAGTCCGGTGATTATTCTCACGTAGTAAGAAGCAAAATAGGACATCAGCACGCGGCCCATAGGCCAGTTAACAACGTTTACGCCTTTGATATATCTTGAACCTATGGCCAGGTCTCCACCCTGATTGGCGCAGGCATCATAAAGTTTCAGCAGATCTTCAGGATTGTGTGAAAAGTCTGCATCCATTTCAAAGACATATTCATATTTCCGTTGCAAGGCCCATTTAAACCCATGAATATAAGCGGTGCCCAAACCAAGTTTGCCTTTGCGTTCCTCCATAAAAAGGCGCTCAGGAAATTCAGTCATGAGTTTACGGACAATATTGGCAGTGCCATCGGGTGAATTGTCTTCAATAATCAGCATATCAAATGCTTTGCTGAGAGAAAATACCTTGCGAATAATTTTTTCGATGTTTTCCTTCTCGTTGTATGTGGGGGTAATTACCAGGCTGTCACTCACGTTTCCAGAATTTAAATGGGTAAAATTAAGAGATTTTAGTTAAAAATAAAATTGTTTATCTTTCCCTGATCAGGATTAGGTAAACAGGCAGGTGGTCGCTGTACCCTCCGGCGTAAGCTCCACCGGCATAGGTGCGAAAAGGATAGCCGGCATAGGGGCCATCTTTCTGGATCAGGAATTTTTCATTGTAAACCCGTGCTTTATAAAAACGCCATCCTTTGTCTGCATTGATTAACGGAGTGGAGATAATGATCTGGTCAAAGAGATTCCATGAATCGCGATAAGCCAGTGAACCTATGCCATCCCTGAAAAGCTGCCACATGGGATTAAACAAGGCCCCCTTACCACATTTATCCGCATTGGCTTTTGCACCCAATACCTTAAATACACTACGGTCGGTAGGATCATCATTGAGGTCACCCATGATGAAAATTTTGGCATTTTTATCTTCTCTGGTCAGAGAATCACTAAGCTGACGACTTAATCTGGCAGCCGCTTCCCGGTATTCAGGGCCGGCACGGCGGGAGGGCCAGTGGTTCACAATTACACTGATGCGGTCGCCAAACAAAAGGCCTGTTACTACCAATTGATCCCGTGAGTAAAAGTCGGTGCGACCAGGCATGTACAGGCGGTTGCTGGTAGAATTGATGACCTTGAAGGCATCCTTCTTATAGAGCAAACCCACGTCAATGCCCCTGCGATCGGGTGAATCGTAATGAACAATGTCGTATCCAAGCTTGTCAAGTGGAGGTGTATTGATCAGGTCTTCCATCACACCCCGGTTCTCAATCTCCGATAATCCAATAATGGCTGGCCCACCAGGTACTACATCCTCACCAATACGTGCAATTACACTTGCAAGGTTACTGAGTTTTGCTTTGTATCGTTCTCCCGTCCAGCGGTTTGTACCCTGAGGTAAAAATTCAGCATCGTTAACCCCGGGGTCGTCGATGGTATCAAACAGATTTTCTACATTGTAGAAAGCGATAGTCGTTGCCAGATATTTCTTTTCCTGTGCACTGCATTGATGATGTGAAAAGACAAATGCAAGCAATAGGAATAAGCTGATGGTTGATTTGTGAACGGTTGATAACATAGAAGTCGCTTTTGATGAGTTAGAAAGTGCGGAAGAAAAGGGAATTTCCGTGGCAAAGATATTTAATATCCCTTATTTATCCACCTTTAATATGAATTGAAAAATAACCAGCTTTAATTGATGCAAAATTCAATTTAATTAATAGAAATTTCGTTATTTTGCACAAAAATATCGAAAACAGGATACATCATAATTCTTACCTATTTCGTTTTAAATACATTTCAGATGATTAAAAGACTTTTTACACTCGCACTGGCCCTGAGCCTGATTACGGGAGCCTTCGCCCAGACTGCCTCCATCACAGGAAAGGTTTCAGATGCCGACAATGGCATGGCATTGCCTTCAGTAACTGTAAAAATAGGTACCCAGCAGACCCTTACCGACGAATCGGGCGTTTTTCTTATTCAGGGAATAAGCCCGGGTGTAGTGGTTATTGAATTTTCTGTTGTGGGTTTCAGTAATCTTATAAAGCAGTTTACCGTTACAGCAGGCGAAAATGATTTGGGAACCTTTGAATTGAATCATGATTTTAATGCCGAAATACAGATGGGAGGACTCTCAGAGATCAGCATTTCATCAGATGGAGATGATGACTCCAAAGGACAATATATATCAGGTTTGCTTAGTTCGAGTAATGATGTATTTGTTTCTGTAGCTGCCTATACCTTTGGAGGTGCTTATTTTCGAATTCGCGGTTACGACAACGACCTGAACAGTACATATCTTGGTGGCAGTGCCATCAGTGATGTGGAAACCGGACGTACTACCTGGGCATTGTGGGGCGGGTTGAACGATGCCACCCGAAACAAAGTTTCGGTAAGTGGACTGGCACCGGCTGATTTTTCATTCGGTAACCTGGGAAGCGTTACCAACATCATTACCCGTGCTTCGCAGCATCGCATACAAACCAAACTCACATACAGCAGCTCTAACCGTTCCTATACCAACCGTCTGATGCTGACTCATTCCACCGGAATGATGGACAATAACTGGGCGGTTACATTAAGTGCTTCACGACGGTGGGGCAATGGCGGATATATAGAAGGTACCTATTACGATGCCTATGCCTGGTTTTTAGGGCTGGAACGAAAACTCAACAATAAACACAGCATTGGACTTACCGTATTTGATGCTCCGGTGCGCCGTGGGCAACAGGGAGGTTCTACCCAGGAAGCTTATGACCTGACGGGCAGCAACTACTACAATCCCAATTGGGGATACCAGGATGGTAAAGTGCGAAATGCCAGGGAAAGAATTATGAATCAACCCATTGTTATGCTGAATCATTACTGGGACCTCTCTTCTAAAACGAAAATAAATACAGTGGTATCATATCTATTCGGGGAAACCGGAACCACAGCACTTAACTGGTATAATGCTGCAGACCCACGACCTGATTATTATCGCTATCTTCCCAGCTATTTCCCTTCATCAGGTACGGATACCGAAGGCCAGTATTATGACCCCGAAATAGCTGCCCGTATGACGGAAAATTGGCAAAATGATGTAAATACCCGACAGGTGAACTGGGACAGGCTTTATCAGATCAATTATTTGTCGAACCTGGAAGGCAAGCAGGGCCGTTACATGATAGAGCACCGCCACAATGACCAAAATCAACTGAACCTGAGTTCATACATTAATCATGAACTAAATGACAATGTTAAGATTAACGGAGGCATTGAACTTACATCGAACACCGGTAACTATTATAAAACTGTAGAAGACCTGTTGGGAGCAGACTATTGGGTAGATATTGACCAGTTTGCGGAACGCGACTTCCCCGGAAACGATACCACGGTGCAAAACGACCTGAATAATCCAAACAGGGTATTGGGCGTTGGCGATAAGTTTGGGTATGAGTATGACTTACATCAGCAAAATGCCAATATATGGGCAGTGGCCAATTTTAGTACCCTTAAAATAGATTATTTTGTTGGTGGTCAATTCTCTTACACTTCCTTCTGGCGCGAAGGTTTCATGCGCAACGGTCGATATCCCGACAACTCCTACGGAGAAGGGGAAAAACATAATTTTGCTGATTATGGGCTGAAAGCCGGGGCCACATACAAGATTACCGGTCGTCATTTTGTTGAAGCCAATGCTGTACTTATGAGCCGGGCACCTTCCATCCGCAATTCTTACCTTTCGGCCAGAGTGCGCGATGCCGTTGTTCCTGATATACAAAGCGAGCAGATTGCAGGTGGTGAATTAAGCTACCATCTGCGTGCTCCTGGTTTTAAAGGCAGGGTTACACTTTATCACACTATATTCAAACATCAGAGTGAGGTAAACAGTTATTACCATGATTCATTGCGTACTTTCGTCAATCAGTCCATCTATAACATCAGCAAAGTGCACCAGGGATTGGAAGTAGGTGCTGAAATTAAACTGATTTCGGCCTTTTCGCTCATTGCCGCTGCCAACATAGGCAATTATCGCTATACCAACCGGCCATCGGCGGTTCTTACGGTAGAAAATGGCAGTAGGCCCGACATTGAAGGTACCATATATAATAAATATTTTTATGTGCCGGGTACTCCTCAAACGGCTGCCTCGGCTGGTCTGAAATATGCCGGCCCAGGTTTTTTGTTTATTGATTTCAATGTGAACTATTTCGATAATATTTATCTTGACTTCAATCCGGAACGCCGCACCCCGCGAGCCATTTCCAATCTGGGCGAAGGAGACCCGCTGATCGGTGACATCACCCGGCAGGAGAAACTCCCCAATGGGGTTACTGTGGATGCTTCTATCGGGAAATCATTCCGGATTATGAAGAAATATTACCTGAATCTCAACCTGAGCGTAAGCAATATCCTGGATAACCAGGAGCTGATTACCGGAGGTTATGAACAAAACCGGTTTGATTTTACCAATAAAAACATCGCCAAATTTCCACCAAAATATTATTACTATTACGGTAGAACCTATTTTTTAAATATAGGATTCCGTTTCTAATTTTTTTCAAACATGGACAAAACCCAAATAAAAATGAAAAATCGCTGGCAGCTCATTGCAGGACTTTTCCTCGCATTGGCAACAATTTCTTTTAACTCATGTGTGGATGATGATTTTGATGAACCACCCATTAATATTCCAAAAGTTGACTTTGAACGTACTCATACCATTGCAGAACTCAAGGCCACCTATTCAGGCTTAAGGCAGATAACAGAGGACATCATCATCAGAGGTAAAGTAATTGCCAATGATGAGAGTGGCAATCTATATAAGAAGTTGGAAATTCAGGATGAAACCGGTGGCATCGAGCTATCACTGGACGAAAACTCCCTCTATACTGTATATAAGCTGGGACAAACCGTGTATGTTAAATGTAAAGACATATATCTCGGTGATTACAATGAATTGATACAACTGGGCGGCCTGTACAATGGAAAGATTGGCCGTTTGCCTCAGGTCCTTATTCCACTTCATATTTTTCGCGATAGCCTGCCTGGCGCAGTTCCGGCGCCTCAGGTAATTACCATGAACGAACTTAGCATGGATAAGGTAAGTACCCTGGTTAAATTTAAAAATGTGCGTTTCAGTGAGGCAGGCTCCATTTGGGCACCACAGACCAATGATGCCACAGACCGCATCATGCTTGATGAGAATGGCAAGTCACTGATTGTTCGAACAAGCAAATATGCCAATTTTGCCAGCGACACTGTTCCTGGTGGAACGGGCGACGTTACAGGCGTGCTTTCCATTTACAGAACAACATGGCAGCTTGTTATCCGCGATACTTCTGATCTGAAAGGATTCAGCAGCACAGTTACTCCTCCTCCGGGTGGCAGCGGGTCGGGTACGAAAACCGATCCTTTCAATGTGACCAAGGGCATCAGCCTGCAAGGTCAGGATACTACAGGTTGGGTTAAAGGTTACATTGTAGGTTCAGTAAAAAGTGGGGTTACCTCTATTACTTCTTCTGATGATATTCACTTTAGTGCTCCCTTTACCTCTGCTACCAATGTATTGATTTCTGATAACGAGGGAGAAACAGATTATACCCGGTGTATAGTGGTTAATCTGCCTTCGGGTAAACCATTGCGTACCAATGTTAATTTACTCGATCATCCTGACAATCTTGGAAAAGAGCTAAATGTACTTGGAAAGCTGCGTACTTATTTCGGGGTAGCCGGCCTGCGTGATGCACCCGGAGAAAATACCGATTATGAACTTGAAGGTGGTGTAACTCCTCCTCCTCCGGGCGGTGGATCCGGGACTTTCGACGATCCGTTTGATGTAAACTCAGCCCGTGCCAACAACAGTGGTTTAGGTAAATGGGTGCAGGGTTACATTGTTGGTGTTAATGAAACAGATGTTGAACCTTTTGAGGCAAATTTCGCTGCCCCGTTCCGTACCAATACCAATTTGTTACTGGCTCAAACAGCCGATGAAGTGAACCTCTCCAATTGTCTAACGGTACAGTTGCCAGCAGGAGCTATTCGCGATGCACTCAACCTGGTTGATCATCCTGAAAATAAAGGTAAGGAAGTGAAGTTGCTGGGCAACCTCGAAGCTTATTTTGGACAACCTGGTCTTAAGGGTCTTACCGGGTACTGGCTTGATGGTAATGGTATCATTCCGGCAACGGGTTTCTTTACAGAGGAATTTGCAACCAACCTGGGTACTTTCACAGCTGAAAATATTACAGGTGCCGAGGTATGGGAATGGGCAAACTTTGGAGGAGGTTGCGCTAAAATGACCGGTTTTGCAAATCAGGCAAACCATGTAAACGAAGATTGGCTGATCTCGCCTTCTATCTCTCTGGCTGGCCTTACCGGCGTTTCGATGAGTTTTACTGAAGCCATTAATTTTATCACTTCATTAAGCGACCTGCAGGTACTCATTTCAACCAACTACACCTCTGGAAATCCAAATTCAGCTACCTGGACCGAACTTACCGGTTTTACCCGTTCGCCTGGCAATAGTTGGACTTTTGTTGAAAGCGGATCGGTTAGTCTTGCAGCCTACGAAGGACAGAATGTACGTATTGCGTTTAAATATCTAAGCTCTAATTCTGCCGGTGCTACATGGGAAATTGGAAGGGTAGTGCTCTCTTCCTCAAAATAATATCACATAAAATTACCTTAAAAGGCTGTCAGTTACGACAGCCTTTTTTTTAGGTGCGCCCGGCATGGGCATTAACTATAGGGTGAAAGTCCCGAACGCGCTTTGACAGTGGGAAGCGTTAGCCAAAGGCAAGGGTGTCTACCGTGAGGTAGAATCTGAAGGAAGCCAGCGGCAAAATCCCGGTCTGACGAACAGAAACTGCATATAAGGCCTAAGGTTGCTGGATGAGTTTGCCTAACAAAACGAAGTCCGATACTGTCCGGAGTAACCAAGGTAGATGCAGCAGATAGATGGGATGAAAGTTAATGTTCTTACCCGGGGAGATCTCACAGATGAGCGGAAACGGAGAATGAAGCACGGTTGAAACAAGATTTACTGTGAGAAGTCAGCCGAGGTCATAGTACCGTAATACGACAGTTACGGGAAGGGCCGAACCTTAATATGGAAGCAGTAAATGAAAGTTACCTGATGAAAGAAGGAAAGCAGAAAATCTCTGATACACCAGAGACCTGCCCACAGAAGAATAGGACGGCATCCGAAGACTATGTGGGAGGGCAGACTTTCATTGGGATAACTGAAAACAACGCTTTCAGCAAAGATCAATCGGAGTTATCGATTGGTCAGAGTAAATTATTAGGGAACCGCGGTATACCGAACGGTACGTACGGTGGTGTGAGAGGACGGAAAATAAAATAGGAGGAAAACTATTTTATTTTCCTCCTACTCGATCGATTAACATTTCTTATGTTTTTTGAAGAAACCTTTTATAAAGCCTGTTTTACACCGGGTGTGCCATCCATAGAGGTGAGTTTACCACAGTAGTTTGATTTAGCGTCAAGGTCAGGCCTGAAAAAGCTATAACCCAAATAATCCTAACCTGAATGAAGGTTTTTTTCTGGGTGTGGCCGGTTTTTTTCGTGGGGCGGGTGAGGTAGTTATGATGTCGAAACGCTCATAGTTTTTCACTTCTGCCAGATTGAAATTTATATGCTTGACCTTGCAAAATGAATTGCCTGAAGAACAACTGCTTATGAACTTACGTATGTTTTTTTCTTCACCTTCAACATGAATATGAATGCTATTGTCAATGGTAGAATACCCCAGAGTGCCTGCTAAGCGTAAATTACGGGCGGTTTTAAGCAAAAAATAGCGTAAACCCGTAAAAGCGCCGTCTGTAGATAGATGTATGTTGAATGCAATTTTCACTTTGAATAAATCCTTAATGGATAGCTTTACTTGTTAATTGTCTGTAATCATTAATGGACGTAAAGATATGCTTTTTAAATGACATTCGCAATAGGTAATTAAACGTATTTAGATTTGAAAAGGTTAATTATGGCCAGTTTTCGTTCCATATTACCTTGTCGGGGTGATCAACGGCAGCTTTACAGCTATTTCCCCTGCATAAATAAATCAGGGTCTCATTCTTTTTAAATCGATGTTCAAATACAGCAAGGCTTTCCTGTTGTTCAGCAGCGGCAAAGATAACAAAAGGCCGGTATGTTTTTTGAAGAATAGTGGCAAATTTCAGGGCTTCTGGTCCGGTTATTACAACCAGAGTAGTTTTAAATGCTATGGCTGCCGCTACCGAAGCCCATTGTGCATGTGCCGAAGGATAGGCCACAATCCTGGCTTTCATAAGGCTGACCATCTCTTCAGCGCGCTCCATCCATTTGGTTTCACCCAACAGATGACCCAGCTCCCACAATACTTTCGCCATTACTGAATTGCCACACGGTTCTGCACTGTCGGTGATTTCTTTTAACCTGAGTGGTTGCAAATTGTCTGCATTATCGGCTGTTAGCCAGAAAAGTGGAGAGGTGTCATCATTAAAATGCCTGTACACCTGTTCCACCAGTTGCCTTGCCCGGAGGAGCCATACGGAATCAAAGCTGAGGAGGTAAAGGGCAACAAACGCATCGGCCAGAAAGGCATAATCATTAAGCAGACCTTCTATTCGTGCTTTCCCGTTTTTGTAACTTCTTTTTAAACTTCCATCTTCATCAGCCATTTGCCGGTGAAGAACTGTTGCAGCCTGCAGGGCAGTTTCCTTCCATTCACTATTTCCGGTAGCCAGGGCTGCATCCGCCCATGCTTTGATCATAAGGGCATTCCATGAAGCAATAATTTTATCGTCCAGTGCCGGAGGTATCCGTTTCTGGCGATGTTTCAACAATACCTTACTGCTCATCTTAACCAGTTCTGAAAGCTCTTTCTCGCTCAGATGCTGCCGGGTAGCGAAATCGCTGTTGCTCACAGGACGAAGTAATATACTTTTGTTGTGTTCCCATTTGCCTACCCCACCTACACCCCAATATTCGCTAAGAAGTTCACCATAATCAGGGAGCAGTTCCATTATTTCAGCTTTATTCCAAAGATAATAAAGCCCTTCTATCCCTTCACTGTCGGCATCAAGCGAAGCATAAAAGGTGTGATCGGCAGAAGTGAGGTCACGCCGGATAAATTCCAGTGTTGAGGTTAAGGTGGTTAACAAATTGGGATCTCCCGTCAGCATGTAACTTCGGGCATATAATGAGACCAGTTGGGCATTATCATACAGCATTTTTTCAAAATGGGGCACTTTCCATTCATTATCAGTGCTGTAGCGGGCAAAACCACCTCCAATCTGGTCAAAAATACCTCCGCGTGACATTTGCTCCAGGGTAGTTTTTAGCTGAAGGAGGGCTTCCGGATTCTTCGTTATGATGTGATAATCGAGCACAAATGACCAAAGCGCCGGCATGGGAAATTTCGGTGCACCAAGCATTCCCCCTTTTTGACTGTCGAAACGAAGTGCCAGTTGATCATAAGCTTCATTAAGCATTTGTATATCCACCAATGATTTCTCCGTGGATGCTTCCACAAGATTGCTGCTTTCAATGCCGGCTTTTAAGCGATCAGCCTGTTGCTGTATGTCAGCTTTGCTATTGTGAAAAAGATTAGATATCTGCCTGAGCAGGTCTAGCCATTGTTCGGGTCTGAAATAGGTTCCTCCCCAAAAGGGATCGCCATTGGGCAATGCAAAGCAATTTAAAGGCCAGCCACCATTCCCGTGCAGCAATTGCACTGCATTCATATAAAGCAGATCTACGTCGGGCCGCTCCTCGCGATCTACTTTGATACACACAAAATGTTGGTTCATTACCTGGGCAATTTCAGGATTACTGAAGCTCTCATGTTCCATAACATGACACCAGTGGCAGGCTGAATAACCAATACTGATGAGCAACGGCTTATTTTCGGCACTGGCCTTTTCAAATGCTTCTTCATTATAGGCATGCCAGTCAACCGGGTTATGGGCATGCTGCAAAAGATATGGACTGGTTTCGTTGATTAAACGATTGGGCTGATTGCTTCTCATTGTTGTATTTTCACGCCGGGAAAGCTTTTTGAAATGTTAAAAGTACGAATGGCTTTCCAGCTAAAGTAGGTTTATTAATTTAAAAATTTCTACGCATTCAGGGTATTTACAATAAACAACATAACATGGACAGTGTTCGTTGAGACACAATGAATATTATTAAACATAATTTGGTAAAGATAAAATGAGCTTATAAAAATTTTCTGTCAGAGTTATTTTGTTTTCATGTAATTTAGCCGCGACACATCGGAAAATGATTTCAGGTTATTAAAAGCTGTATTCTTTGAGTATGGTTTAATACTGATTTAGTTGCCTTTAATGTCCTTTAAATGAATAAGATGCATTGTCTTTTATTTAAAAGGAAGGGGCTTGTCAGGGTGACTATGTAAAGAATCTTAACTATAGTCATTATTTTATTTCTTGATGAAAAACAGAAGATGTTACTTTTAATCAAAACACAGTAAAAACAAAAAACATGCGATTCTTACTTACTCTACTGACTTCCTGCCTGATGTTCACCATGAACGTGAATGCTCAGCAAACCTACCGTGTAGTTAAAGGTCCCCGACCGCCCATTGATCTTCAGTCTCTTTCTGAAACTGCCTATACCAAAGGTGTGCTCAGTATTAAGATCAGTGACAAATATGCTCAAATGCTGGATGAAAACCCAGTACAAATTGATGTACGCGGAAATATTGTTTTTGGCATTCCTGTCATTGATCAGCTAAATCAATCCTGGGGTGTAGATGACTTTAAAAAAACTTTTGAGAGCGAGGCGTTTAAGACCCGTTTCACGGAGCGCCACCGGGCATGGGGGTTTCATCGTTGGTATAAATTGTATTTTGATGATGCCAACGATGTGAAGCAGATGATACAGGAATATATGGCTTCCGGAGCGATAGAAGTGGCCGAACCCGAATACTCCAAACAACTGGTTGTAAACCAGCAACCCGCCGGAGCACCTGAAGATTTTAGCTTTAAAGGCCCTGCCTGGACACCCAACGACCCCCGCTATGACGAACAATGGCATTATCACAATACTGGGCAACAAAACGGCACTCCTGATGCAGATATTGACTTGCCGGAAGCCTGGGAAATAAACCGGGGTAGCGCAGATGTTCTGGTAGCCATTATCGACCAGGGTGTTCAGAGTTCACATCCTGACCTTCAGGCACATATGTGGCCTGAAATTGGCTTCAACTTTGTGAATAACACCCCCAATATAGCTCCCGGTGACCATGGCTCTCATGTGGCAGGCACCGTTTCAGCAATTAATAATAATGGGCTGGGCGTAGCGGGAGTAGCCGGCGGCAATGGCCCCGATGATGGTGTAAGGCTAATGTCATGTCAGGTATTTAACCCTACTTTTGGTGGCGGTGGGTTTGAGCTGGCACCGGTGTATGCTGCCGATAATGGAGCAGCCATCTCACAGAATTCATGGGGCTATACTTCCAAAGGATATTATGAGCAGGCTGTGCTCGATGCCATAGATTACTTTAATGTGAATGGAGGGGGTGGTGCGTTGTTGGGAGGTATCACCATTTTTGCTGCCGGTAACGACAATCAGTCTGGGCAGTGGTATCCGGGTTGTTATGAAGGTTGCTTTAGCGTTGCTGCAACCAACAATCAGGACAAACACGCTTGGTACAGCAATTATGATACCTGGGTGGATGTGGCTGCTCCGGGTGGAGATACTGAAGATGTAGCTGCCCGCGGAGTGCTTAGCTGCTGGAAAAATAGTAACTATGGCTTTTATCAGGGAACCTCTATGGCATGCCCTCATGTTTCGGGAGTTGCTGCTTTGATAGTTAGTCTTGCTTATGGACAATTTACTCCCGATCAGGTAGCGGAAATAATCCGCACTACCACCGATAATATCGATGCCCTTAATCCTGGTTATATAGGAAAAATGGGCTCAGGAAGGATAAATGCCCAGGCTGCCCTGATGGCCACCCTTGAATTGATGATCAATGTGGACAATCCGTTTGTGTTCACTGCCATAGCTCCCACCCATGACATGATTAATCTTAATTGGATTAAAAATGACGACAATAATGACGTAATGGTTGCCTACAGTGCCACTGGTGATTTTGGTGACCTGGAGCAGGGTACGCCCTATGAAGTAAATGATGTAATTCCTGGTGGCGGTGTAATCCTGTATAAAGGCGACGCCATCAACTATGCTCATTCTGGTTTGAATAGCAATACTTTGTATCGTTACAAAGCCTGGTCGGTAAATGAAGCGGATGAATACTCTATGGGCCTGGAAACTTCAGCCACCACCCGCAAAACGCCCATCACTGAATTTCCACATCTGGAACCTTTTGCTCTTGATGAATTTCCACCACTAAACTGGGAAAATAAAACGGTTTCCGGAAATGGACAATGGGATGTACAAAGCGAAGGCAGTCAGCCGGAATGTTTACCATATAGTGGTGACGCCATGGCGCGCTTTGCCAGCCACGATTTTACAGCAGGAGCCTCCGGCATGCTGATTTCACCCCCGGTTGATTTTGCAGCCGATGGATATGAAATTGGATTTATGTTGTACCGCGATGATGCTGCCCCTGATGTTGCCGACCGGATTGAAGTTTATGTGCATACGGCACCCACAACTTCTTTTGCCACTTTGCTTGGAACCATAAATCGTTCCATCAATCTCCAACCGGTGGTTACAGAAGCAGGTTGGTACCCTTATTCGATAGAATTGCCCGTAAATCAGCATAATAAGCAGTTGTATGTCATCCTGAAAGGTATAGGTGCGGGAGGCAACAATTTATTTGTGGATGATTTTACCATTGAGATTCCTACTACCTGTTTCCCGCCTGAGCAGATAACCATTACGGAGGTGATGGCCAGTACTGCCTTAGTGAGCTGGCAGGCAGTTGAACCTGCGCTCACATGGGATGTTGAATTGGGTGAAAAGGATTTTGAACCCGGAACGGGCACATTATTCGAATCCATTCCAGACACCCTGCTCCAGCTTGATGAGCTTATGCCAGGAACCGAATATGAAGTTTATCTTCGGTCAACCTGTGCTCCTGAAGACAACAGCAGCTGGATTGGTCCATACTCTTTTACTACCCTTTGTCAGAGCAATATCCCCTGGGAGGAGTATTTTGAGACCATGGACAGCACTTTTGTATGTTTCCAGAGCAAGGTAAATACTGAAGAAGATGGAGGCCTTAATGGAACTAATCTTACCTTCGCTCAGCAAGAAGGTGCCTGGTTTATATGCACTGCCGAAGATTTTGGAGGCCAGGGCAATGAGTTTATTTATGAAGGTCAGCAATCGGCAGCCATTTCCGGCGGGGGCCAAAACTTTAACTGGTTGATGACCGGCGAACTTATTTTGACGGAAGATACACCTGTTGACCTTGTTTTTATGCTGAAATATTTGGTTAATGAAGGCAATCAAGGGTATTTTTATGTAAATGTCTGGAATGATGGCATCTGGCGTCCGGCATTTTCAATCGATGAGATGGAAGTTGCCGCCAACGATTTCGATTTTCCCGTGCGTGTGAATCTTGATGCTTATCAGGGGCAAACCATCAGGCTGGCTTTTGTTTATAAAAGCAATCAGTCACAACCTCTTGCCATAGACAATATCAAACTGGCACCTGCATTGAATTACTGGACAGGCTCTGTCAGCAATAGTTGGGTAACATCTGATAACTGGCGTTTACAGGTTCCTGAGAGCCACGATGCTGCAGTGATTTTACCTGGTCGTTACCAGCCCGAAATTAACGATGCGTTAAATCAGGATATTATCTGGTTAAATGAAGGTGCTACACTCAAAATTCTGAGCGGTGGTAAACTTACGGTCAATCAGGAGTTTGTAAACGAAACTGGTTTGAATGGTGTTGTAATGGAGCAGGGCGCTTCATTGATCCATCCCGAAACCGCATTGCCTGCCTCTACCACGTATCAGCCACAAACGGAGTGGATGTTGTTAAGTGCGCCCGTATCCGGTCAGGTATTTGACACCGCGGCAACTGCTGCTGCTCAGATTTGGAAAAAATGGGATGCCGGAAACTGGGTGTATGCCCGAAATGAAGACGGCTGGAATCCGGATTTTGAGAAGGAATTTGTTGCCGGCAGAGGATATTACTTTGAATCACCAGAAAATGTGGAACTTCCATTTGCTGGAAACAGTATGGGTTCATCTGTTGCTGTTCCCGTTACCGCATCAGGCTGGTACCTAACCGGAAATCCATTTACTTCCGCTTTGCTCTGGGAACCAACTGATTCCAGGATAGCTGCCATCGCAAAAGTGGCTGACCCGGTTTCCGGAGCTCTGATCGACCTGTATCCAGGTGGAATCATACCACCTTTTGCCGGCTTTATGGCAGAAGTTGTTCAGGATGAAGCCTTTGATTTTATATTAGACGCTGCAAACCGCATGCATGCAGAAGCATTTGTCCCTGGGCCGGCTTCGGGAAGTATCGTTGTGAAAGTGAGCGAGTCATCCACCGGCAGCAGCCAACAGGCAGTAATTCGTTTCGACCAGGCCGCCACCAGTGATTATGACGCCATGTATGACAGTCATTTTGTACCCATGAATGCGCCTTCGCTTTATACCATGGCCGGTGATGACATGCTTTCTACCAACACCCTGCCTGGTATTTCAAGCGGACAGGTGATCCCTCTTGGATTCGTAAAAAATGCAGCAGATGAATTTAAGCTGAACATCAGCTTTGACGATGCATACAACAATATGGTGGTGGCACTTTACGATAAAGTTACCGGTGAGGTGCACGATCTGGTGTCACCTGCTGAAGTTGATTTTTCGGCTGCCGATGGAGACGATCATCAGCGCTTTGAATTGATTTTTGGTACCCTTGGAACCGACGAAAATCTGCTGGAAAGTATCAAAGTATTCATATATGACAATACTTTACACATTCTTGGTGCTCCTGCCGGAAGTATGGCAACCATATTTGATAGTAGTGGCCGTTTGGTTAAAAGCTTGTCGGCCATAAGCAGTTCTGTTGAGAGGATAAATGCCGGATCAATGGCTCCCGGCTGGTATGTAGTTTCGGTGCGTACAGCTAAAACTGTTAAGTCATTTAAAGTGATAAAATATTAGTTAAGATTGATGCTTTAATAATGAAAACTCCCGGTTGTTTTGCTTCCGGGAGTTTTTTAGGTGCGCCCGGCATGGGCATTAACTATAGGGTGAAAGTCCCGAACGCGCTTTGACAGTGGGAAGCGTTAGCCAAAGGCAAGGGTGTCTACCGTGAGGTAGAATCTGAAGGAAGCCAGCGGCAAAATCCCGGTCTGACGAACAGAAACTGCATATAAGGCCTAAGGTTGCTGGATGAGTTTGCCTAACAAAACGAAGTCCGATACTGTCCGGAGTAACCAAGGTAGATGCAGCAGATAGATGGGATGAAAGTTAATGTTCTTACCCGGGGAGATCTCACAGATGAGCGGAAACGGAGAATGAAGCACGGTTGAAACAAGATTTACTGTGAGAAGTCAGCCGAGGTCATAGTACCGTAATACGACAGTTACGGGAAGGGCCGAACCTTAATATGGAAGCAGTAAATGAAAGTTACCTGATGAAAGAAGGAAAGCAGAAAATCTCTGATACACCAGAGACCTGCCCACAGAAGAATAGGACGGCATCCGAAGACTATGTGGGAGGGCAGACTTTCATTGGGATAACTGAAAACAACGCTTTCAGCAAAGATCAATCGGAGTTATCGATTGGTCAGAGTAAATTATTAGGGAACCGCCGTATACCGAACGGTACGTACGGTGATGTGAGAGAACGGGAAATAAAATAGGAGGAAAACTATTTTATTTTCCTCCTACTCGATTTTAATTTTTATCTCTGTCAAGTTCTTCGGGAAGATCATCCGAAAAATTAATTCGCGAGAGGTTTCCCCAGGCTGGCCCTTCCAATACGAGACCATCCTTCGAAAAACGACTTCCGTGGCATGGGCAATCCCAGGTTTTTTCGGCATTGTTCCAATTCACTATACACTTTAAATGTGGACATACCGCAGAATTAAGATGAAGTTCATTTTCGGTGCTTCGGAAAGCAGCTATTTTCTGACCTTCGTAATTTACCACAGCCCCTTCACCTGCTTTGATATCTGAAAATGCGTCTTTATCGGCTCCTCCGGGTAAATCCTTCAAAAAAGTTGCAGCTACATTAACATTCTCAGAAATGAAATTTTTTGCTGATTTTACCGGGGTAAACCTCCGTGGATTGTATAATTCTGTATAGGGGTTAGGTGTACCGGTTATTTCATCTGCAATCATCATGGCTGCCAGTGTGCCATATACCAAACCGTCGGTTGAAAAACCCGTAGCAACAAAGGTTCTGCCATGCTGACTTCTGCGTCCGATATAAGGCAATAAATCAGCCGGACGGTAGTGCTGTCCGCCCCAGCGATAGACTACTTCTGTAAGACCGTAATGCTCTCGGGCAAAGTCGGTCAATACCTGCAAATGCTGACGGTTATCCTTTGATTGTCCTACTTTGTGTGGCTCACCTATAAATAAAATATACCGTTTCCCATCGCGCTCATATAACCGGGAAGAGATCTTTTTTCCTTCCTGATGATATCCCCAAAAGATACCTTCGGGGAAGTCAATATTGTCTGCCCTGCAGGCAATGCCATATTCCCGGTAAGGCCCCAGCAAAGTTTGAAGCAGGTCAAATCCTTTGGGAACATGGGTAGCCATTACCGCATAATCGGCGTGGACATTGCCACCGGTGGTTTTCAGTATAACTCCTTCATCTGATTCCTCAATTTCATTTACGCGGGTACATTCATAAATGGCCATATTTTCGCCGGGAGCTTTAGCCAATTCCTGCACATAGCGCATGGGATTAAGCTGCGCCTGATCAGCCAGAGTTATGCCACGACTTATTTTTAAAGGAAATAATGCCGGATCAGCTTCTTTCATCCCCAGGCCTGCCTGTCTTGCATGTTCAAGTTCTTGTGCTATTTTGTCGTCACTTTCATTGGTTGCTGAATATAGGTTCCAGTTTTGTCGCTTAAAGTCACAATCAAGCAAGAGTTCTTTTACCCAGCTTTCAATCCGGTTAAGGGCCTGACTGCGCGATTCAACAACTTTAATCAAGGTGTCCCGATCATATTTATCATGCAATACACCCAGATTTTTATCAATAGTCACATACAGGTTTCCAGTGCTGTGACCTGATGTACCGCCTCCCACTTTCAAACTTTCGATCACCACTGTCTTTAAGCCCTTCGAGGCAAGTAGTCGTGCGGTGCTTATGCCTGTAACTCCTCCGCCAATAATGGCAACATCAGCACTTATGTCATTATAAAGGGTCTCAAAATTGTAAATGGGTGCAGTATCTTTCCATATAGACTGAGTAAACATAGGTCGGTTTTTTTTTGATACGAAACGAATTGATTGAAGCCGACGCATTGCCGGCCATACATAACCCACAAAACTGTGCCATACGCATTTCGGTTTAGCTTATATCAATGATTATCAATGGAATGGTAGTGGCATTTATAGCCTGAGTATATGCCTGAAAAGTAGAGTTAATTTCTTTATTGCCCCAATTTGATTAATAAATTCTACAATTCAACAATCTGTGGTGCAATTTATTTTATTTAACTGGGTTTCTATCTGGAAGGTGGTGTGGCCGATATCAAACCTTTCGTGTAATTGTTTCTGTAAATCAGCAATAAAGTGATCACTTCCTCCATCAGGCATAAAAAGGTGGGCAGTAAGCGCTACCTGTGTGGTACTCATGGCCCAGATGTGCAGATCATGAACTGCTTTTACGCCTGGATCAGACAAAAGGAATTCATGCACTTCATCCAGTTGAATGTGCTTAGGAACCGCATCCAGTGCCAAATCAATGGAATCTATGAAAAGATTCCAGGTGCTGTAAAGTATAATAATGATAATGATAAAACTTATCAGGGGGTCAATCCAGGGTAGACCGGTAAGATAGATGGCAAGTCCTGCTGCAACAACGCCAAGCGAAACGGCAGCATCAGCAGCCATATGCAGGTAGGCACCACGTATATTGAGGTCGGTTTTCTGACCTTTCATAAACAGAAGGGCGGTCGCTGTGTTGATAATAACCCCAATTGAAGCTACAACCATTACAGAAGTGCCTGATACGGGCTGAGGATCTGCAATTTTCTGCCAGGCATCCCAGCCAATAAACCCCATCGCGGCAAAAAGAAGCAAGGCATTAAGTATAGAAACAAGAATGGTGGTACGCCTCAAACCATAAGTGTATTTCCCTTTTGGTTTTCGGGTAGCCAGCCAGGCCGCTGTCCAGGCAAATATCAGCCCGAGCACATCGCTGGCGTTATGACCGGCATCAGCAAGCAAGGCTGAAGAGTTGGCCATCAAACCATAAATAACTTCAATGATTACAAAACCAACGTTGAGTGCTATTCCAATGGCAAATGCACGGCCATGAGGAATGGTAGAAGAGGGAGCAGTGTGATGATGAGACATTTAAATTTCTGTTGAGGTCATTCTATGGCAGCTAAACAAGTATATCGAAATAAGGTTGCATAAAAAAACCTGCTGATGCAGGTTTTTTCATTCAAAGCCGGATTATTATTGCGGCTTCTCATCCGGGCGCCTGGTCTTATCCAATTCCCTATTGTCCTCTTTTTTTTCAATAACCTGGCAACAATCCCGGTTTTTAGCAGCTTCAGCATTGGCTTTGTAACTGCCGGCACCATATCCGGCATTAGCTATTGATTGTTGAATGGCCGCTTCCGAGGTGGTGGCTGCATCGTAGGTTACTTCCATAATCTGGGTATCCTTGTCCCATTTAGCAGCGGTTACTCCATTAACAGACTGTGCAGCCGACTCTATTTTGCTTTGGCATCCTTCACAACCGCCGGTTATGGAGAACTTCGTGGTGGTGCTTTGTGCAAATACTGAGGTTGAACCCATAAGAAAAAGTATGCACATTATTTTATTTATCGTCTTCATAGTTTTAAAGTTTAAGTTGGTAAATTGGTAGTTTAACTTGTTTATCAAATGGCAATCAGTAGATTGGCAATCAGGGCAAAATAAAAAACTATGCCACAAAATAATAAAAAAACAGTTTTATGAAATCATTAACAATCTGCGGGCCATCAGAATAATTATCATTATGGCATCCGATGGAGTAGTAAGGCTTAAATGGGTTTACACGCTTCAATCCGTTTTAATGAGTTTGCCGCTTCCGGTAATATTGCTTTTCAATTGATAGGGGTCGCCTGTGTAATATATATTTCCCACGGAAGTAATTTCAACTTCAAGGATGTGCCTGGCCGACACGTAACAATCATTGGTGCCGCTGTTTCGTATATAAACAATATTGGATGTAAGATCATTACAGTAAAAAGGGCCATAGCTGTTGGCAAAAACTGAAGTGATCACAGCTTTTCCTTTTATATTAAAATCAACAGTACCATAATGCAGAAATAAACCCAGTCTTTCAGTATTAATATTTAAATGAAAAGAGCCGCCGCCACCCAAAACATTTACATTCAGCGAATCAAATTTAAGTTGTTCGGGCATAGTCAGGTCACCCGAACCTTCGTAACGAATGGAACGAAGTACAGGTGCAGTAACATAAACAGTAAGTTCACGTCTGTAATCACGTACCCAGTTGCAGGAGGCCAGGTTGCGCAGGGTAAGGGTGCTGTCATTAACATCGGTTTTTATTGAACTCAGCAAATTTTTACCTCCTTTTAACCTAAGTCTGGGCAGTATGCCAGGTTCAATAACCAGATTGATATTATTATAAAGTTCTATACTATGAAAAGGGGAGATGTCTCTTTCTATCTCCACTTCCGGGCCGGTTGGGGTGAAACAGTCATCCATTCGTTCCGGCCCGCAGGCAGATAATATAAACATGCCCAGGGAGAGATAAATCCACATGCTTAAGTAAGAATTAGTTTTTATTTTCTTTAACATGACGACGAATTAAAATTTATAACCCCATTTGAACCGGTAGCCTATTCCCACTCCAACATAATCGGCACGGGCGAAGTGAGTCTTTAAGGTCAGATTCGCAAAAATATTTTTATTTATCAGGTAATGAATGCCCATTTTATAATAGCTCATGCCTTCACTTTTATCTTTACCTCCTAAGTAAAAGCCAACATTGAATTCAAATGAAGTACGTGCAAGCACAAGCTCATAGGCGGCACTCAACCCGGGTTTGGTTAATGCAATTTTATGATAAGGCTCCGTATTTGTTCTGCTGATCAGCCGTGCATCGGAACCATCCCAGGAAATGTCGAAGCAAAAGCCAATCCGGTGTTTGTAACTCAGGCTTTTTAAGGCGCTTACAAAACCCGAATAAACATAAAATCGTTCCCCATCTGTGTCGCCCAGTTCTTTTACGGCGAATATTGAACCTATTTTTACATCAATGTAATCGCGGCCATCAAATTCATACATAGTCAGGCTGGGCCTGATCCGGCGTTTGATATAACTGTTTTCCTTATTTATGCGGAACGCTGCACCCGCTGTTACCGAAGGTATGTTTAAACCATAATTGGGTGTTTTAATTGAACCGTTGGAAAAATGCATCAACTGAAATCCGGTTGAAACCTGCAGGTGGTGCAGAGGCTTCCACCGATATTCAAGCTGAAGGTTAACCGCTGCATTTATATGTGAACCTATGGCATTATATTTATAATTGGTGAGCCGGTCAAATTTTTTGGTAAGGTACGCCAGTCCTGCTCCCAGGCGAAGGTTAAATTCATGTTTATCCCTTTTGGCTATAGGAAAGCTAATAAAAGGAAACAAGGCATGGGCCTGGCCAAGATCCTGGGAATTGCCCAGCCATGCATTCCAATAGCTTAAACCGATGACCGGATAGTTATAAAACGACTCCCATTGCCTTCTGCCATAGGTGGCCTGAGCTATGCTGAATTCAACCGAAGGGAAATGACTGTTATATATTTCCATTTCTGTATGGTGAGCAATGAGAAAACCGTAATTAATGCGAGGCTCAAATAACAGATTGGCTGCCTGAAACCGATGCTGGGCCTGAACCCGGCCCGATAGCATCCAGAGAAATACTGGAAGCATGAAGGCAAACAGAAAGTAGGTAGCGCGTGGTTTAAGTTCCAATTTAGCAGTAATTAAGCGGGCAACGCCCAACAAAATTACAAAATTGTCCCGGCCTTTTTTGATTACCTTTGCAAACGGCTTGATTTATTATAATTCACACGCTGTTTATAAACTTTTTTGGAGTAAATTTTTGCAACCATGGATGCCAGACTTATTGCTTTTGAACGACTGTTAAATATTATGGATGAGTTGCGTAAAGGCTGCCCCTGGGATCGCAAGCAAACCCTCGAAAGCCTGCGTTATCTTACCATTGAAGAGACCTACGAACTCAGTGATGCCATCCTGGACAAAGATATGGAGGAAATTAAAAAAGAACTGGGCGACCTGATGCTACATCTGGTTTTCTATTCCAAAATTGCTTCCGAGCAGCAGGCTTTTGACATTGAAGATGTACTTAACAGTATTAACGAAAAACTCATTCGCCGGCATCCACACATTTATGGTGATGTAGTTGCCAATGATGCCAAAGCTGTGAGCGACAACTGGGAAAAAATTAAGCTGACCGAAGGTCGCAAAACCGTGCTTGGAGGCGTACCCAAATCGTTACCTGCAATGGTAAAAGCCTATCGGATTCAGGAAAAAGTAAGAGGGGTGGGTTTCGATTGGGATCATGTGGGACAAGTATGGGAGAAAGTCCAGGAAGAACTCAACGAATTGCAGTATGAGAAACTAAATGGATCACCCGATAAAATTGAGGATGAATTTGGCGACCTGCTCTTTGCATTGATTAATTATGCCCGTTTTATTGATGTAAATCCCGAAGATGCACTCGAACGTACCAATAAAAAATTTATCAGCCGGTTCAATCATATTGAGCAAAGGGTGAATGAACAGCACAAAAATATGCATGACATGTCGCTCAATGAGCTTAATGAACTGTGGGATGAAGCCAAAAGCCTCGAAAACAAGGACTGAACATTGGCAGACATGCAAACTTTTATACCTTTGCATTCTGAATGGCCTGGTGCCGGTTTTTAACTGCCACTCAAAATATTAATATAAAATTTTACCCATTAAATTATGAAAAAGGACAAGCAGATTTTTGATCTGATTAAGCAGGAAAAAGAGCGTCAGATGCATGGCATTGAGCTCATTGCTTCAGAGAATTTTGTTAGCCAGCAGGTGCTTGATGCTATGGGCTCTGTACTCACCAATAAATATGCTGAGGGTTATCCCGGTAAGCGTTATTATGGTGGCTGTCAAATTGTAGACCAAACCGAACAAATCGCCATTGATCGTGCCAAAGCACTTTTCGGTGCCGAATGGGCCAATGTACAACCGCACTCAGGTGCCCAGGCCAATATGGCGGTATTGCTCACGGTACTGAAACCCGGTGATACTTTTATGGGGCTTAATCTGGCACATGGTGGACACCTGTCACACGGTTCACCCGTGAACTCTTCGGGTATTTTATATAACCCGGTGTCTTATGGTGTGGAAGAAGAAACCGGTACCATCAATTATGATAAGATGGAGGAGATTGCGTTGGAGCATAAACCAAAACTCATCATTGCCGGCGCCTCAGCTTATTCACGCGATTGGGATTATAAACGCATGCGCGAAATCGCCGATAAGGTAAATGCCATACTCATGGCTGATATTGCTCATCCGGCGGGAATGATAGCTCGTGGATTACTCAATGACCCGGTGCCTCATTGTCATATCATTACTACCACTACCCACAAAACCCTCCGTGGCCCGCGTGGTGGCCTCATCGTTATGGGTAAGGATTTTGAAAATCCCTGGGGAGTTAAAACGCCTAAAGGTGCGGTTAAGATGATGTCCGCCATGCTCGATTCGGCTGTTTTCCCAGGTATTCAGGGTGGCCCGCTGGAGCATGTTATTGCTTCAAAGGCCGTAGCATTCGGAGAAGCACTCTCTGATGAGTTTATGGAATACATTATTCAGGTGAAGAAAAATGCACAGGTTATGGCCCAGGCATTTGTGGATAAAGGCTATCATGTAATTTCAGGTGGGACCGATAATCATTTGATGCTCATAGATCTCCGCCCAAAATTCCCCGAACTCACCGGAAAGGTAGCTGAAAATGTATTGGTACAAGCCGACATTACCATCAACAAAAATATGGTTCCCTTCGACAGCCGCTCTCCTTTTACTACCTCGGGCATCCGGGTGGGTACCCCCGCAGTTACTACCCGCGGGCTAAAGGAAAAACATATGCTTCAGATCGTCGATCTGATAGATGAAGTACTGGCCAACGTTGACAATGAAAAAGTAATCAGCTCAGTCCGCACCAAAGTGAACGAGATGATGAATGCTTTCCCGCTCTTCGCATGGTAGGCATTTAAAAGATAGGTTTTAGGGTTGAAACCGGCGGCGACTTAGATGTAAACATCCTGGTTGCAGCCGGTTTTTTTATGAAAAAATATATCGGGGCTCCATCATTTTTAAAGTAGATAAATTAAAATGAGGTGATAATTAACTTTTGGTAAGCATATTAGAATTTAGAAATCTGAAATTATTTTTTCCCTGCTGTAACATTTCCTATCTTTAACAGTCTTATACATACCCGACTGAACCAATCAAGGGCAGATGACAACAGCGGAATACAATACATGCGTAGATAATCATGCCGATGGCGTATATCGTTTTGTGCTTAAAAATTTAGGCGACAGGGAGCGTGCACAAGATATTGTACAGGAAGCATTTTCCCGGATGTGGGAAAAAGCTGCGGACATTTCATCAGCAAAGGCCAAATCATACCTTTTTACCACGGCCTATCATACCATGATTGATGATATTCGCCGTGAAAAAAAGCTCAGTCGTATGGATGAAACCCATGCTTTTGAGGTGCCGGTTACCAGTCATGGATACAGCGATTTGAAAGAAGTGCTTGAAGAAGCATTAAGCAGGCTTCCGGATATTCAAAAAACGGTGGTTATGCTCCGTGACTATGAAGGGTATTCATATGAAGAAATTGGTGAGATTACCGGGCTGAACGCTTCGCAGGTTAAGGTATACATATACCGGGCAAGGGTAACGCTTAAAAATTATATAGGCCAGCCCGACAGGGTAATTTAAAGGATGCAAAAATGAAAACAGTGAACATCACTCGTGAAAATTACGCCTTATTTGCCATGGATTACCTGGATGGTAAGCTAAATGGTGCTCAGGCTACGGCATTTCTTTTATTCCTGGGTGATAATCCGGATTTAAAGGAGGAATTTACCGGACTTTCAGAGCTCAGCATCTTATCTGATTCTAAAACAGAAATGCCACTGAAACAAGCACTGAAACAGCGTTTCGACCTGGATGCCCTATATATAAATCAGTACAATTATGAATATTATTTTATTGCCTGGTTTGAAAAAGATCTTACTGAAGCCGGCCTTCACAGGGTAACTGCGTTTATTCAGCAACATCCTGAATTGGAGAAAGATTTTCAAAATATAGCCCATTCACGGTTACTGCCTGATGATGAAGTTATATTTCCTGCAAAAGCTATGCTGAAACACCACATTTCATTGCCTATTTGGACGAAGATTGTTCCAATAACTGCATTTGCTGCTACCATTCTTTTACTAATTTCTATTTACCTACGTATCGAACCAGTTACAGAAGATAAACTGAACCAAACTATTGGAGGTTATGAAATGGTTGTGCCTTCGTCACCAGAAAATCCGGTACCGGTAACCGAAAAGCCTGACGTTTCTGATGGAATATATGTTGTTCCGGATGTGCCGGCAAGTGATACCAAACCTGCAGAAAATATTGAACCTGTCCAACGCGACAGGGAAACTCCGGTTGAACTGGAACATCTGCCGGCTCAACGCGTCACCATTAATATTACTGAACCTTTCAATAGCAACCCCCGTCAGATGTATACCCAATTGTTTGATGATATTCAGTTATCGCAGGAGTTGATGCTGGCTGATGCCGAAAATATTCCGGTAAGCAATGATAATGCTGCCAATTTGAATTACGGCCGGATCATGTTGAACCAGATTCTAAGCTCGGGTGCTCAGGTGGCAGAGCAATTGCCCTCAACTCTTGACCCCTGGTTGCTGGCCGACATTGGACTGGGTGGCTTCAATGTTCTGACAAACAATGGGCTGAAAATCAGGCGGTATGTTGATGAAAAAGGAAGAACCCAAAAGGTGCAACTCGTTGATCAGGAGAAAAACAGAAAAATCTTTAGCAGCAAATGAAAATTAATAAAGATGAGCAGGTAACAAAATCGTCCTTATTTCCGTCATAAAGAAAATAACATGCAAAATACCACTCCAATGAAAGCAAAAACTAACATCTACAAAGCCGGATTTTTTTTGGCAGCTTTTTTTTATGCTGCTGCATCAATAGCTCAGGTAAGAGGCAGCGGTAACACCATCAAACAGGACAGGGAGACAGGCCCGTTCACCAAAATTGAAATAGGAGGTGCCTTCCGGGCACAATTGATTCAGGGCGATAACTATATGGTCACTGTTCTCACCGATGACAACCTTCAGAGTTCCATAGAAACACGGGTATTGGGCAACACCCTGGTGGTAGAAGCTGCTTCGGGGATGAAAAATCTTTCTGAGCTAAGCGTGGTAATACAAACCCCTGTGCTCGAAAAAGTTCAACTGGACGGCGCAGCCCGGCTTACTACCAATGGAACTTTTGTTACTCCCAGATTAACGATTGAAGCCAACGGAGCCTCAAGAATAAACATGAGCATACAAACCGAAGCTCTTGAAACCAAAGTAAATGGTGCTGCCCGGCTTACCCTCGAAGGTGAAACCATTACCCATGAAACTGAGGTAGCCGGGGCTTCGAGGCTCAATGCCCTTAAACTTAAAACCACAACCACTAAAGCTGAAGTTAGCGGAGCCGGCAGGGCCAGTGTATTTGCCAACAGCGAAATTTTTAGTGACATTAGCGGCGCAGGACGACTTTCTTATTTTGATGAGAATACATTGAAACAAATCAACCGTGCCGGTATTGTGACCATTCATCCCAATAACGACGGACAAGAGCCCAACCTGGAAGCGATAGCCAAAATGGAAGAATATGATGCCTACCCAAATGCAGATTCGGTTATTGTGAATGTAGGCGATGTTAAAATAGAAGTGTATGATGGTGATAAAACAAAAGTGATTATCGGCAGCAATGAACTTAAGGTTGATGAAGATGGTAAAGTGAGCTTTAAGCGAAACCGTCAGGAAAAATTCGATGGCCATTTCGGTGGTTTTGAAATGGGTGTCAATGGTTTTGTAAACAGCAGTGGTGAATTTGATCTGCCAACTGACTATGAATTTCTTGATTTGCGCATGGAGAAATCCATCAATGTTAAATTAAACCTGCTGGAGCAGAATTTCAACCTCATTAGAAACAAATTAGGTTTAACTACTGGTCTTGGCCTGGAATGGAAAAACTACCGCTTTAATGATAATGTTGAACTCGTAGTGATGGATGGGGATATCTTTAATAACTATGAACAGATTCCCAGAAATTATACCAAAAGCAAACTGGTTGTCAACTATCTTAATGTGCCGTTGATGCTTGAATATCAGACCAATCGTTTTTCGAAAAAGAATAGTTTCCACATTTCGGCGGGTGTGCAGGCCGGTTTGCGTATTGGTTCTCACACTAAAAATGTATATCAGGAAAATGGGAAGAAGAAGAAGATGAAAGACCGCGATGATTTCTACCTGAATCCCATAAAATATGATCTGTCAGCACGTATTGGCTGGGGCAAAATAAATTTATATGCCGATTACTCCCTGAATACTTTATTCAAAAACAACCGCGGCCCTGAACTTTATCCGTTTACCCTGGGCATTACGCTCATAAGCTGGTAAAGTCAGATGTTGTGGTCTGCCCGGTGCTGCTTCCTTATGGAGGCAGCATTTTTTATATTCTGAAAAAAAAATGTAACTTTACAGCGCTAAACAGGTCAACATCTGTCTTGTTGCAAAGATTTTAAACACAACCATATACATATGTCGGGACACAGCAAATGGTCGACCATTAAACGAAAGAAAGGCGCACTTGACGCCAAAAGGTCAAAGATTTTTTCAAGAATTATTAAAGAAATTACGGTAGCGGTAAAAGAAGGTGGCGCTGATCCCGATGGAAATCCCCGCTTGCGTCTGGCCATTGCAAATGCCAAGGGAGCGAGTATGCCTAAGGATAATATCACCCGAGCCATAAACAAAGGATCAGACAAGGATGCTGCCAACTATCAGGAAATTACCTATGAAGGTTATGCACCCAATGGCATTGCCATTTACATTGAATGTACCACAGATAATCCTCAGCGTACCGTAAGCAATATACGCTCATATTTTAATAAGTTTGGAGGCAGTCTGGGCACCAATGGTTCACTGGCTTTTTTGTTCGACCGGAAAGGAGTTTTTACCATTCCGCAAGGCGATATTGATATGGATGAATTCGAAATGGAAGTGATAGATGCTGGAGCCGAAGACATTCAGGTGGAGGATAAAATGATAACCATTACCACAGCTATGGAAGATTTTGGAGCTATGATGAAAAAGCTGGAAGAGCTGGGAATTGAGCCTGAAAATGCTGAGTTACAGCGTCTGCCTCAAAATACTGTGAAGGTAGACCTTGAAGCAGCAAAAAAAGTAATGCGGCTTATTGATTTGTTTGAAGATGACGATGATGTAAATAATGTGTTCCACAATCTGGAACTTACCGACGAATTGATCGCGGAATTGGAGTAACTTATTGAGCGAACCATTTTTTGGAAGTAAATAAAAAAGCCAGACGAATCCTTTGGGAAACGAATGGCTTTTTTACATTAAAGAATTAAAAATTTGCCCTTAAAGAAATTAAGAAATTTCTCCCGGGAGCCGAAATACCTGAACTATAAGGCCGGTAGCGTTGATCAGTCAGATTTTCAATGCCCGAACTGATGCTAAAGGTTTCTGAAATGTTGTATTCTGCCTTTATATTCAAAGTATACCAACCTGGTGAGTAATTGTTTCCTTCAGCATCCTTTGCATACAATTCCACTTTTGATTTTTCCTCAAAAGGTAAATCTTCAAACTTGCGTTCTGCCATATATACTGCATAAAACTGGAGATGTAATTTATTTGCCCTGAAGTTTAATCGGGATATCCCATACAGGGGTGGAGCATGACGTGAAGGGCTGGTACTGCCATCATCCAGTTCTTCTTCACCATACTGATAGTTCAGGTCGGAAGATAAACTAAAACCAGTCGGAAGCTTAACTTCCAGGCCAATCTGAATGCCATAAACATGGGCTACTGCAGCATTCTGAATGGCCTGCACCTGACTCAACTGACCTTCATACATTATACTGTCAAATCCGCCCAGCCGGAAATTTCTCTTTACCATGGCATTTTCTAAAATGGTATAGTATCCGGCAAGATCAATTTTTACGATACTACCAAAGGTTTTGGCTAAGCCAAGATCAAAATTATAGGCGTATTCCGCTTTCAGATCAGGGTTGGGTACAGTTACTCCACCTGCTTCAGAGTCGAACACTTTTCCTACATCATCCACATTGGGCGAGCGGAATGCAGTGCCAAAGTTGGCACTGAGTACCCAGCTTTCTGCCGGGCGGTAAACACCACCGATACTGCCGGTCAATGAACTGTTAACCAGACTGGCTTCTTGAAACGGCAAAGGATAGAAGTCAAGATTACTGCTAAAATCTGCATCAATCTTATACTGATTATACCTTATCCCGGCCAGAGCAGTTAGCTTTTCAGAAATCCTGAATTCGTCACTCACATAAGCTGCTAATGAACTCCAGGTAGAGTTGGGATACCGCGATGCCCCAGGGCTTTTAACAGCCGTAGAAATGTCCGTTAGCTCACCTGTTGAGGTCACCTCATCAACAATGTACTCCATCCCATAGAAGAGTTTGTTGCGGATACCCAATGACTTGGTCAGGTCCAGATTTACTGAATATGCTTCAACCTGTTCAGTATTTATCCTCCTTTCGTTTTTATTCAATGCCCTGTCAATTCTGCTTTCCTCAAAAGATTGCTGAGCCAGCTTAAAATTCAATTCGTCATAAACAATATTATTTCTTTTGTGACTGACAGCAAGATTATTCATCATCCATTTTTGTGGGCCATAAAACCATTCAGCATAGCGGAGAGTACCTTTTCTGTAACGATTGTTGCGGTCATACCTGCCGTAAGGTGATGTTTCTGAATAGTGAAAACCATACTGGAAATCCCATTTGTCGTTGGGCCTGAACCTGATTTTTTGCATCATATTCATTTGCGAATAAGCCGAAGGAATCTGAAGCAGCGGATCATCCTGAGTTATAATTCTGTCTATGCTATCCTGACGTTGCACATATATGGGCTTTAAATAATCATCGGGGCCATGGCTGCCCTGGCGGAGATGGTCATAGTCCCATGAGCTTATACTGGTTACCACTGCCCATTTTTTCCAGCCTATATTCACATCAAAGTGGGCTGTTTTTTCGTTGTTGGCCGAGGAATACCTGGTAACTGCTTTTCCTGAGATCATCGGTTTTTCTGAGAGAGCGTACTGAGGGGTAAGGGTCTGGAAACTCATAACCCCTCCAATGGCATCGCTGCCATATATTACAGATCCGGGGCCAAACAGTACTTCGGTCTTCTCTATGGCAAATGGATCGAGATTGATGACATTTTGCAGGTTCCCACCCCTGAAAATAGCCGTATTCATGCGTACTCCATCCACAGAATACAGCAATCTGTTGGTGGCAAACCCTCTAATCATTGGGCTACCGCCACCCTGCTGACTTTTTTGAATATATACCTTGCCAGAAACACTCAGCAGGTCTGCTGCAGTTTGCGGATTCTGGAAAGCAACCTCTTTGGCCGGAATTACCGTGATTTTTGCGGGGATATTGGATGTAGCCTGTTCACGTCGGCTGGCTGACACGACCACCTGGTCAAGATTAATATTGGTCTGCTGCATGGCGATAGAATAACCGGCTGCCTGAAGTTGAGCGTAGCTTTTAGTTTCCGTTTTATACCCCAGCAGACGAATTTCAATTTTATCAGCGCCAACGAAGACTGAAACATCAGCCTGACCTTTTACATTGGTAGTGGTAAAAGCCCTGGGAGATTCACTCATCAGCGTCACCATCTCCAGTGGATCGCCGGTATCCTTATCTTTGATGGTTATTATCTGGGCCTGGGCAAAAATCACGATACCAAGCAATAACCACAATGAAATGAATTTTTTCTTCATTGTTATTTAATTTTGTTTTTGTTAAATCAGTATTGCCCGTCTCTATGGATGCAGAACGGGTGGATGGCATGGTTTAAACCGTAAATTTTTAAATCAGCCCTTTAGGAGGTGGAACAGGAGGGGAGTAAAATTGTGATTGGTATAAGGTAATAGGATGGAAACAAATTTCAGGTATGTATTTATAAAAGGAAAAACTCTGTTTGTCATTAATTGTGACATAGAGTGACTTGAAAAAAGCCGATAACCGTTTTTGATTTTCTTGTTTCAACGGATTGTTTTTCATTGCAAATGCAATAAGATCAGCCAAATGCCTATTGATTTGTGTCTCTTCATGATCCCGGAAGCACCAGTAATAGGTAGTATCTCCTTTGACTTCTGATTCAACAATGTCATACATCTCTCCGCTATATTCAAACTCTTTGGCATGTTTCCAATGCAGCAGAGTTTGTTTTTCTCTTTCAGTAAATTTAAATAAAACCAGTGTTTCTTTGTCTATTCCGGCCAGCATTTTGCGTTTCACGGTTTTTCTTACCTGCTTTTTTTGAATTTGAAGAAATACATATGTGGTTGCTACGGGAGCAACAAAACAGAACAACAGAATTATAACAAAAATTTTACCTTTCAAGGTTTGAAATTTGATTCATGCCGGCAAACCGGTGTAAAATTAAAAATAATTTGAAACTTTTATGAGCGTGTACATTAGAACAGGTTTTTGGATGAAAAGTTTTCTGAAGAGGTGCTTCATCTGATTAACGCACACAAACAGAGCGTAAGGTTTTGTCAGATTATTAATAATTGTTCAAACCTCTGCTGTACTGTTCGCTCAAAAACTTATTCCTTTTAACAACTGTTTTGCTGCCGTCAATTAATTTAGAACATAAGTAGTTCAGATTAAATGAAATTTACTTTTGATATACATTAAGAGATCGCTTCACTAAAAAGATAACTCGAGCCGGATTGTTTCGTTAACTCAGGGCCTTAAAAAAAACGTGCTTTCTTTTTTAAGGAAAGCACGTATGCTAACGGAATTACAATCAGCTATGGCGGGTCGAAGATAATTTAAAGTTTCAAAACGATATCGTAAGTATCCTGGGCAATCACCAATTCTTCATTGGTAGGTATTACCATTACTCTGGCTTTGGAAGTTTCGGAAGAAATTATGGCTTCTTTACCGCGCACACTTTTATTTTTATCCTCGTCTATTTCAACTCCCATAAACTGCATGTCACTTGTTGATCTTGAACGGGTTGCCGCGTCATTTTCGCCTACTCCTCCGGTAAATACAATAACATCCACTCCACCCATGGCTGCAGCGTAAGCACCTATGTACTTTTTAATGCGGTAATAATACATTTCAAGAGTGACTTTGGCGCGTTCATTGCCGGCTTCGGCTGCATGTTCCACATCACGCATATCTGATGACACACCCGAAACGCCCAACATGCCACTGTGTTTGTTTACCAGTGTGTTGGCAACAGAAATATCCAATTCCTCTTTATTGATAATTTGCAGAAAGGCCCCAATGTCCAGGTCACCGGTTCTGGTACCCATCATAAGTCCTTCAATGGGAGTCATACCCATGGAAGTATCCAGCGATTGACCATTTTTGATGGCAGCAATAGAAGCTCCGTTTCCCAGGTGACAGGTGATCATTTTAAGATTGTGTAAAGGGGTGTCAAGCATCCCGGCAGCGCGTTTTGATACATAGCGATGGCTGGTACCATGAAATCCATAGCGTCGGATTTTATATTTTTCGTAGAGGGAATATGGTATTCCATACAAGTACACATAATTGGGCATTGTTTGATGGAAAGCGGTGTCAAAAACGCCTACCTGTGGAACCGAGGGCAGCAACTTGGTAATGGAATAAATACCTTTAAGGTTGGGCGGATTGTGCAGGGGGGCCAGTTCAATACACTCTTCAAGAGCCGTAATTACTTCTGGGGAAATGTAAACACTGCCATTAAACATTTCACCGGCATGAACCACCCGGTGACCCACTGCATCAATTTCTTCCAGTTTTTTGATGCTGCCGTATTTTTCGCTGGTAAGTACGCCCAGCAAATATTCAATGCCTATTTGGTGATCAAGTATTTCTCCTTCGAGCTTTACTTCTGTCTGATCATCCCGCCAGTGTTTAATCATTGAACCTTTTAAGCCAATTTTGTCAACCAGCCCTTTGGCCAGCACCCGCTGTGAAGGCAACTCGAATAACTGATATTTAATAGAGGAACTGCCACAGTTTAAAACAATTATTTTCATTTTAATGCTTTCTTTTTGAACGTGAATGAATAAAAATCTGCTAAATACGCCCCAGTCGAATAACAGAGCCTTGCTTTGGGATGCGGGTAGATCCGCTGTAAAGGTAAAACCCTTCACCTACACGGCGACCAACCAGATTACTTCTCACCATGCGTTTGAGTATTGGCGAAGGCTTGTACTTGCTTTCACCGAATTCAGCATACAGATTTTCCATCCATTTCAATACCTTATCAACCCCGATTTTGTCGGTCATCTCAAAGGGACCCAGTTGCAATCCCGAAGTTTCTTTCATAATCACGTCTATGTCAGCCACAGTGGCTACCCCTTCCATGAGTATTTCACAAGCTTCATTAATCAATGGAACCAGCATCCGGGTGCTTACGTTGCCTGCTGATTCATTTACCTCAATAAGTCGTTTTCCGATAAGGAGAGCCAGTTTGCTGACCATAGCATAGGTTTCATCGCTGGTATACAATGATCGCACTGCTTCTATTACCTTTATCTTTTCAACAGGTGAAAAGAAATGCAGCCCAATGGCCCTTTCAGGACTTTGCAACACCGAAGCAATTTCAGATATCATCAGGGTGGCAGTATTGGAGGTAATTACGGCTTCCGGCCTGACCACCGCTTCTATTTTTTTGAAAATATCCTGCCGGAGCTCCAGACTGGTACCTTTTCTTTTGGTGTTAACGGTTTCAATGACAATGTCGCAATCCTTAATGGTATCATAGTTGGTGGAGCCGCTGATGCGCGAAAGAATAAGCCTTTTCTCGCTGTTGGTAAGTCCCCATTTGCTAATGCGTACATCGAGCTGACGCTCAATGCGTTTCATCACCGACTCAATCCGTTCATCGCTTATGTCGATGAAAGCGATTTCAATGCCTGACTGGCTGAGTAAAACGGAAATCTCCTGACCCATGGCACCACAACCTATTACACCTACTTTTTGAATGCTGCCTTTGGGTTGAGTGGTTTTTCCAAGACTAAAATCTTCTAATCGTTCTGACATTTGTGTTTTAATTAAAGAAGGAATATATTCAGTTATATGTTTGCACACTGATTGGCGGTAATGGCTACAAGATTTACAATGTCACTTACCGAACAACCCCGCGAAAGATCGTTGATGGGAGCGGCCATGCCCTGTAAAATGGGGCCAATGGCCTCTGCACCCGACAAACGTTGAACCAGTTTATAGGCAATGTTGCCTGATTCCAATCCCGGAAAAACCAATACATTTGCCTTGCCGGCAATAGAACTTCCGGGTGCCTTATGCATACCCACTGCTTCAACGAGAGCGGCGTCGGCCTGCAATTCGCCATCTATGGGAATGTCGGGAGCCATTTCACGGGCCAGACGCGTAGCCTCAATCACTTTATCGCATAAGGTATGTTTTGCACTCCCCTTGGTTGAGAAACTTAGCATAGCCACTCTGGGTTCCAAATGAGCAATGTTTCTTGCAGTTTGTGCCGTTGATATGGCAATCTGGGCAAGTTCTGAGGCTGTCGGGTCGGGATTTACGGCACAATCGGCAAATACCAGTATGTTTTCCGGAACATAAGGATTTTCTTTGAAAATCATCAAAAAAGCACCGGAGACTACCTGTATTCCGGGCAGGGTTTTAACCACCTGAAAAGCCGGCTTCAATACATTGCCTGTTGAATTGATGGCACCGGCCACTTCACCATCGGCTTCCCCGCTTTTAATAAGTAGTGTTGCCAGGTATAGCGGATCCTTTGCAAGCAGAGAGGCCTCTTCTGGCGTTAAACCTTTCGACTTACGTATTTCGTAAAGCAGGTCAGCATGCTTTTGATGGTCGGGGTTTTGTTCCGGATCAATAATGCGTGCCCGGGCAACATGATCAAGCCCATATTGCAAACTCATGGCCATAATTACCTGCTTATTCCCAAGCAATATAATTCGTGCAAGCTTTTCTTTTAGAATAAAATCTGCAGCTTTCAGGGTACGCTCCTCAGTGCCTTCGGCAAGAATGATACACTTATTGAGTTTCTGAGCATTTTCCCGGATGGATTTAATAAGGGACATATATGGTGTAAATATTGAAGGTTGAAATTGACCACAGAACTTTTGCAAAAGTAGGACTATTTTACGTAAAAACTGAATTAGTTTATGTGCCGGAATTGTTCACGTGATGAATTAGGCAGGGAGATTTTTCATTGGGGGGGGCGATGAAATGTAAAACTATCGGTTGCAAATGGATAATCGATTTACTGTTGCCCCGGACATTAATGCACAAGACATCATCATGTCCATATCAATAATAGAGGCAGTTGCCAATAATTAAAAGAAAAGGAATGCCACTAAGATCAGCTTTCACTAAGTTGCGGCTGGGTGGTACTCAGAAACCAGGGCCTACAGAGAATTGAAAACATAATATTAAACTTAGCAATTATTTGTGAATTTGGTCTTTATGCAAAAATGCATTATCCGGAGAAGGCTCATGGTTGAATTTTATATGCATTATACACTCTGGTTCAACTCACTTTAACTATAAAAAGCTAATTTTGCTCCGCGATGACATTAACCAACCTGCAACCCTCCGCTCAGGCCAATAGCCTGCAATTGCTTCAGTATGTGGAGCCCGTTTCAGCCATTGATACCATCAGCGATTACTTCTTTTTTCTGGCTGACAGTCTTAATCCTTTGCCTGTTGATTCTACTTTCAGGTTCGAAATCAGGGAGATTATATTGCCTGAACCTGTTCTGGAAGATACTGTGGTAATTCGTCCTTCACTGCTGCAGACACATCAACCAAAACCGGTTGACATGAAACCAGTGGAACATCAGGCGTCTCAATACGATTTTATTACTCTTGCTTTGGTGCTTATCCTGGTTCTGCTGGCATGGGGGAGGCATTTTTTTAGCCGGCGGCTCAGACAGATTTTTAAAGCCTTTTATGCTCCCCACCATGTAAATCAACTGGTTAGAGATGGTAACCTCATTCGTGAACGCATCATGCCAGGGTTGGCCATTATATATATTCTTGCCACAGCATCGTTTGCATTTGGATTAATAAACCGTTTTATTTCAATCCCTGTTCCGGAAATAGATGCAGTCTGGATTTTTGCTTTTTTAGTAAGCGCCATAACAATCATCTGGATTTCCAAAAATTTATTGGTCAGCTTTACCGGTAGTTTATTTCGCGTAGCACATTTCGCATCTGAATTCATACTTACCAATATTGTTTTTAATATTGTTACCGGTTTAATTGTTTTTCCAGTGGTATTTTCCTGGTTTTATACCGGTGAAGCCACTTTGCTTTATGTTATAGCCGGTATATATATTATTATCTACAGCTATCGTTTTCTGCGTTTATTTTTAGTTGGATTGAAAGTACAATCGTTTTCGGTTGTGTATTTATTTTTGTATCTTTGCACCCTCGAAATTTTACCCGTTTTAATACTTGCTAAATTGATTAATCTATTTGATTAACAATATGTTAAGTAAAATTTCTGCTCAAAATATTTTTAACGTTTTAATCCTGATAGATTTTGAAAGTTAAGAACATACTCATTTCACAACCCCGGCCTGCTGAAATCGAAAAATCGCCTTATGCGGATATTGTTAAAAAATACGGAATCAACATAGATTTTCATAAATTCTTCCGAATAGAAGGTTTAAGCTCTATTGATTTCCGCAAAGAGAACAAAGTGAGGCTGAGCGAGCACAGTGCTGTGATTTTTACCAGTAAACATGGAGTAGATAATTTTTTCAGGCTGGCAGGTGAACTCCGGTTCGAAGTGCCCGAAAGCATGAAATATTTTTGTTCTGCAGAAGCCATTGCCCTATATCTTCAAAAGTACATACAATATCGCAAACGCAAAATCTTCTTTAGTAATCAGGAGCTTTCTGATTTGGTAGATTCCATTCGCAAACATAAGAATGAGCGCTATCTACTGCCATGTAACGAAGATCATAATCCCGAATTAAGCGATTTGCTTGATTTACAAAAGATTGACTATGACAAGGTAATTATGTATCGTACTGTTTCGGAAGACATGTCGTTCCTTGAGCCGGAGAAATATGATTTGATGGTTTTCTTTAGTCCTGCAGGTATTAAGTCATTGCTTAAGAATTTTAAGAATTACAAGCAAAAAGATCAATTGATTGGCGTATTTGGGCCCATCACTGCCCAGGCTGCCCGTGAATTCGGCCTGAAGGTAGCAATAGAGGCCCCCAACGAAAAAGCGCCGAGTATGGCCAGGGCCATTGATCAGTTTCTGGCCAATAATCATAAGGGAAAATAAAGTCTGCAGACACCATCGGTTGCTCTGAATTATACCATTATGCAAACCTTTCGTAAACAGGAACGTCTTAGTGGTACTGTAGCCATTGAATTACTGTTCACCAAAGGGAATAGTTTATTTAAGCATCCTGTGCGACTGGTATGGCGCTTTACCAGTGATGCAAGCGGCTACCGTGTGTTTTTTAGCATTCCCAAACGTAACTTTCACCGCGCTGTTGACCGTAACCGGATCCGCCGTTTAATGAGGGAATGTTACCGGAAAAACAAACATCTGCTCCATGAACTCAAAGAAGGAGAAGGATGTGATTTTGCTTTCTTATATTCGGGTAAAACCATGCCCGAATATAAAACTATGGAAACTATAATAATTTTCCTGCTTCAACGTTTAAACGAGGAATATGCGAAAACTCTTCACTAAGCTGCTGGTAGGCATCATCCGCGTATATCAGTGGGCGGTTTCACCTTACCTGCCCCCATCATGCCGCTATACGCCTACATGCTCTCAGTATGGAATTGAAGCCTTGAAGAAATACGGGCCACTAAAAGGTGGCTGGTTGACCATAAAACGGATGGCATCCTGCCACCCCTGGGGTGGTAGTGGATATGATCCTGTTCCTTGAATATGTGGTGTTTCAAAAATAATGAATTGATAATCTGTCGATTAACAATATTTTAAATTTTAATCAAAGCACATAGAATGAAAAAAATACCTGCCTTTCTCCTTTTGGTTGCATTCAGCCTTACAGTTAACATAACAGTCAGGGCACAGGTAAACTCCTCAGACTTTGAGATATCAAAAAATCTCGATATTTTTGTGAGTATGTATAAGGAGCTTAACAATAGCTATGTAGATGAGCTTAATCATGGAGAGCTGATTACTTATGGCATTGAAGCCATTCTCGACCGCCTGGATCCATATACCGTCTTTATTCCTGAAGCTGATATTGAAGATTACACATTTATGACTACAGGACAATACGGTGGTATTGGTGCACTTATTCATCAGCAGGGAGGGTATGTGGTGATTTCTGAACCTTACGAAAATTCACCTGCCATGAAAGCCGGATTGATACAGGGCGACCGCATACTTAAGGTGAATGATAAGGACGCCAAAGGAAAATCAGTGAGCGATGTGAGCATGGGACTTAAGGGTCAGCCCGGTACCAAAGTAAAATTGCTGATTCAGCGGGAAGGACTTCCCATGCCGACAGAAATAGAAGTTACGCGCGAGAATGTAGCCATCCCAAATGTTACCCATTCTTTGATGCTCAACGATAAAACCGGTTACATCAAACTTTCCGGCTTCACCCAGACTTCATCCAAAGAGTTTAAGGAAGCTTTTTTGGCATTGCGGGAAAAAGATAAGCTTTCTTCACTCATCATTGATCTGCGCGATAATGGAGGCGGCCTGATGAACGAGGCAGTAAATATTGCCAACTTCTTTGTTAGAAAGGGTGAACTAATAGTAAGCACCAAAGGCAAATCGCCCGACCGCAATAAATCATACAAAACCATAATGCAGCCAATAGATACTGAAATTCCGGTGGTGGTGCTGGTAAATGATTACAGTGCCTCTGCATCGGAAATTGTGGCAGGTGCCTTGCAGGACCTTGACAGAGCGGTGATTGTAGGGAAACGAACTTTTGGTAAAGGCCTGGTGCAGAATATTTTACCTTTAAGTTATAAAACGCAGATGAAAGTAACTGTGGCCAAATATTACATACCCAGCGGACGATGCATCCAGGCTATTGATTATGGCCACAGAGACAGCCTCGGCTTTTCCGGAAAGATCCCCGATTCGCTGATACATGAGTTTAAAACCAAAGCCGGACGCCTGGTATATGATGGTGGCGGCATTGAACCCGATATCGTAACGGAAGATCCGCCGATGAGCAACATAGCCATCAGTTTGATTAGTCGTTATCTTATTTTTGATTACGCCAATCAGTTTAAACGCGAGCACGATACCATACTTCCGGCCAGGCAGTTTACCATTACCGATCAGATGTATGACGATTTTGTAAAATGGTTAGAGGATAAGGAATACGATTATGTTACCAGAAGCGAAAGATTGCTGGCTCAGTTAAAGCAGGCCACTGCGCATGAAAAGTACAACGAAGAGCTTAAAGATGATCTGGCTGATCTGGAAACCAAAATGAAACACAATAAGGAAAGCGATTTGATTAAATTCAGACAGGAGATCAGTTCTATGCTTCGTAGTGAAATAGTGGCCCGCTATTATGCCCAAAAAGGCAGGGTAGAAGCCATGGTAACTGAAGACCCTGAAGTGAAAATTGCCATAGAACTACTCAATAATTCCGGAGAATATTCAGGTATCCTTACCAATACATCTGCCAAACCAAAATCCTGATTGTATTATGTGGAATAGACGGGCTCCCGGAATTAGTGGCCAAAGGCTGAACCTTGGTTTGCCTTTGCTGTATGCCACTATTTTGCTTGCCGTTTCAATTCCACTTTCTGAATTTGGAATGAGTGTGGCTCAGTTTCTATTACTCATTTTCTGGACTTTTGACGGGGCGGAAATTGCTGATCATTCCAACAGCCATCGAAAGGCATGGGGAAAAACTGTAGTTTTTTTAATGAATACAGGCAGGAATCTTGGTGAAAAATTCCGGAGATTTTTCAATAACCCGGCAGCCCTGGTCATTGTATCTTTTTATCTGCTCCATGTTGTTGGTCTCATTTACACCACCGATTGGCAATATGCTCTGAAAGACCTCAGGATTAAACTGCCGCTGCTGGCACTTCCGGTAATCTATGCTACAAGCCCCCCTTTTGATAGTAAAAAGTTTAAATTAGTGCTCATATTTTTTGTTTCGGCTGTCTTTGCCGGAACCATGGCCAGTATGTATGTGCTTTTTACCAGTCATGTAAGCGATCCCCGTGAACTGAGTATTTTTATTTCACACATCAGATTTGGTCTAACCATTTGTTTTTCTATTTTTATTCTGATCCATTTCATTAAGGCACATCCTCCCAGATCATTATGGGCAAAAGCTGTAATTTATCTTGGTATTACCTGGTTTCTTATCTTTTTACTTATCCTTGAATCATTTACAGGTATTCTGATAACTTTACTGTTGAGTTTAATATTTCTCATCATGATGGTAATAAGAATAAGGAGTACTTTTTTACGCACCCTCATGTTTATTTCCATCATTGTTGGCCTGGTTGTGGTATTATTTAGCCTTAAAAACTCTCTTGAAGCCTATACCAATCCCACTCCTGTTGATTTTTCCAAATTAGACAGGTATACGAAATTTGGGTCACCTTACAAACACGATACCATTACCTATGGTATTGAGAAAGGGCAGTATGTTGGATTGTATTTGTGTGAAACGGAAATGCGCTATACCTGGAATGAGATAAGTGATTTCCCCTATGATAGTCTCGACCGGAAAGGTCAGCTCCTCAAATATACCTTAATCAGATTTTTACATTCCAAAGGGGCGCGAAAAGATGCCATGGCATTGCGACAGCTAACCAAAGAGGAGATTTTGAATATTGAAAATGGCATAGCAAATGCGGAATACCTAAAGACCTTTAATCTTAAGCCCCGGCTTGAACAAATGGCCATGGGATATCAGAATTATATCAGGCATGGTGATCCGAATGCTTCTTCGCTGATGCAACGTATTGAATACTGGAAAACCTCTGCCTGGATCATAAAGCAACACTGGCTTACAGGAGTGGGTACGGGAGACATTAAAAAAGAATTTGACAGGGCATACAATGAAATGGATTCAAGCCTGGAACAACCATTCAGAAACCGGGCACACAACCAGTTTCTGGCCATTACGATTTCTTTTGGACTGTTGGGTTTCATCTGGTTTTTGTTTACACTGATTTATCCGGCGGTAAAGCTGGGAAAATTTAACGAATACCTTTACCTGGTATTTTTTGTAATCGTATTTATGTCAATGCTTACAGAAGATACGCTTGAGACTCAGGCTGGTGCGACTTTCTTTGCCTTTTTTAATGCCTTTTTGCTTTTTGGAGGTAAAAAGCATCCATCGGATTAAACCTTTCTGCAAATCAGTAGTTCACAATAAAAATTGTATCTTTATTGACCAAATTTTGACTTATGGAGCAAAAATCAATACAATTACGGTTAAGTTACGCCAATCATTTTAACGAATTGGACGGCCCAGATCGGGCCCTGCTTAATAATGCTGTAAATGCCGCCTCGGGGGCATATGCACCCTATTCCGGGTTTAAAGTTGGCGCTGCGGTACAACTGACAAATGGGAAGGTGGTCACCGGAAATAACCAGGAAAATGCTGCTTATCCCTCAGGTTTATGTGCCGAAAGGGTCGCTGTGTTTGCTGCCATGTCGCAATTTCCTGATCAGAAAATTGAAGCCATTGCCATTACCATAAAAACACCCGGAGGCGAGATTGTTGATCCTGTTTCACCTTGTGGTGCCTGTCGGCAGGTACTTATGGAATATGAAAACCTTCAGCAGAAAAAAATCCGCGTTATTTTTACCGGTGAAACCGGAAAAGCAATTGTTGTTGAGAGTGTAAGTGACCTGCTGCCCCTTTCTTTTACTGCCGGAAATCTTAAATATCGTCCCTGATATGAAAAAGAACATTTTATTTTTGCTCACATTTATTCTGTTTGTTGCAATGCGTGGCGATAAGCCTGCCTATAAACTGTTTAATCACAAAGGCAAAGTTACCGACTTTGGCCAGCTGGTTAAAGATGCAGCTAAAGCTGATGTTGTACTCTTTGGTGAGCTACATAATAATCCCATTAGCCATTGGTTGCAATTTGAACTTACACGAAGTCTGTATGACTTAAAAAAACAGCAGTTGGTATTGGGAGCTGAAATGTTTGAAGCAGATAATGCTTTATTACTGGATGAATACATTTCGGGAAAAGTAGCCGAACGAAATTTTGAAGCTGAGGCTAAGCTTTGGTCCAACTACAAAACGGACTATAAACCATTACTGACTTTTGCGCGTGACAGCGGCCTTCGCTTTGTTGCAACCAATATTCCACGACGCTATGCTTCACTGGTGAACCGGGAAGGTTTTGATGCACTTATGGATTTGAGCGACGAAGCCAGGCAATATATTGCACCATTACCCATTCCTTATGATGCTCAGTTGCCCGGTTATAAAGGCATGATTGATATGATGGGTGGGGCCGGTGGGCATGTGAATGAAAATTTGCCCCGCGCTCAGGCAGTTAAAGATGCTACCATGGCTTATTTTATACTTAAAAATCTTAAACCCGGCCAAACATTCCTCCATTTTCAGGGAACGTACCATTCTGATAATTTTGAAGGCATCAATTGGTACCTGAAACAAGCTGCACCCGAATTGAAAATTTTGACCATCAACAGCTCTGAGCAAACCAATATTGACACACTTTCAGCAGAAAACAAAAATAAAGCCGATTATATTCTGGCCATTCCCGAAAGCATGACTAAAACCCATTGATGAAAATACATGAATTATTTACATGGTTTTCAGACAAAGGTATAATTCAGGTTTGCAATAAAATTCCAAATGGTGACTACGGCAATGGCAAATAATTTAGCCAGATAAAAATTGTATTTACCTTTAGAAACGAGCAACCACAATACCAGTGTATTGATTCCCAGTCCAATCAGTGAGATCATCAGAAACCTTCCGTATTCTATAGCTATTTCGGGGTTTTGGCTGTGAAATGTCCACCAGCGATTCAAAAAATAATTGCTGCTTGCTGCCAGGGTAAAACCAATGGCGTTGGCTATGTATTTTTGAATCTTAAGCCATTCTTTACTGATATAGGTAACTCCAAAATCAACCAGAACGCCGGATATTCCAACGATGCCGAATTTTATAAATTTCCACGCTACTTCGCGGGTAAGGATGTCAACCACAGATTAGGCTATTATTAACAACAGTTGATGTTCTTCACAACATTTCCATAATAGGGGAATGGCTAAAGAATTTGAGTTTGCAAAAATATAAAAAGAAGATGAACTGCCTTATATAGATTAAAGTTAAAAAAAGCCCCGGGCAAAGGCCAGGGGCTTAAAAATAAATTAACCTTTAACCATAAGAAATTAGTTTAGGTTAAATTCTCCTATAAGTTGTTTAACCCATTTGCCAATGCGTTCTTCGGTAAGTTCTGGTTGACTGTCCTCATCAAGGGCAAGCCCAACAAACTTTCCATCCTTTTCAGCAGAAGAATAATAATAGGAATAGCCTTTGGTAGACCAGAAACCCACTACATTATCTTTATATGGCAAACGGCAAAATACAGTCCCCATACCATCCACAAAACTCTCAGGATATTCAATTTGATCGCCTAGTCCGAAAATAGCAATTTTCTTTTCCTTCAGGTCTGCTTCAACCAATATGTCTATGAACCGCTCCCAGTCCTGATGCATTTCACCAATACCCCAGGCTGAGGTGCCCAGGATAAGAAAATCGTATTTTTCAAGATCTTCGCGGGTGGCTTTATTCACATTGTGTAAATTAACTTTTTCTTTCCCGAAGTTTTTTCCAATGTTTTCGGCAACTTTGTGTGTACTGCCTTTAAGGCTGCCCCCGTAGAAAATTCCAATTTTTCCCATTTTTTCGTCGTTTATCTGATAGTGCTTTTTGTTGTTTTAAAATGCAAAGATAAAGTTCAACATTGATTAAAGCAACATAAAATTGAATAAACATTGATAATCAATTACATACATGTTACATGCGTCATGTCATATTTAACTCATCCCGGCTTTGCTTTTAACCTTGTTTGCCTGAATTTGTTCAATGGCAATTGATTACATGATAAAATAATTAATCTATTTTTATTATTGACGGAGCATCTGGAACGTAATTCAGGCTTTGGGTAAAATGACAATCTTTCAATCAGCGCCATTCACAGTTTCCTCATAATATTTTTAGCTGAAATCAACTTTTCAGGTGTTGAAAAATCATTATTTCCATTCATTTGTTCAATAAACCAATTGCATTTGTATTTTTGCAGTCGCTGTTGCGAAATATTAATCGCCATCATTGCGCTGTTAATCTTCTGCTTTATGAAAAGACTTTTTTTTGTAGTGCTTATATTGTCAACCTCAATCATGGCTATGGGTCAGGATGTGAATTCTCAAGTGGTAGACGAAAAAACCGGGCACCTCATGCTCATTGGTGAAGTAAATCGTCAGGGTATGGAGAACATGGGTACATGGTTCAGCGATGAGTATGAAGCCTATCAGCCTCAAGCTGATGTAATGGCTGAAATAAAATCGCTTAATGCAGATTTTCCTCACGTTTTTATTGTAATGGGTACCTGGTGTAGCGATAGTCGGGAGCAGGTGCCACACTTCTACAAGTTAATGGATGCCATAGATTACCCTGACAGTCAGGTTTTTGTGGTGGGCGTTAACCGGGAGAAGAAAGCCGATAATTTCTGCCTTGGTGATTTTGATATTCATCTTGTTCCAACATTTATTTTTACCCGCGATGGTAAAGAAATAGGACGCATCGTTGAATCACCTTCTATTACGCTTGAGCACGATTTGCTGAACATATTGCTTGGTCCCGCCTCCATACATTGACTTCAGCCTAAATATTAATCTAATAAATGTTCATCATGCAGGTTTTCAATACCATTGCTGAAACGCATAAATATAGCAGAAAGGCAAGAGTTGAAGGAAAATTCATAGGGTTTGTGCCCACTATGGGAGCATTGCATCCGGGACATATTTCTTTGGTTGAGCGTGCGCGAAAGGAGAATGATCTTGTGGTTGTGAGTATTTTTGTGAACCCACTTCAGTTTAATAATCCTCAGGATCTTGAGAAATATCCCAGAGACCTCGACAAGGACCTGAAACTGTTGAGAGAAGCTGGTTGTGATGTGGTTTTTAATCCGTCCGTAGCAGAAATGTATCCCGAAGAAGTAAATAAACACTATGATTTTGGAAGTCTGGCTAATGTTATGGAAGGTGCCTTCCGACCCGGGCATTTCAATGGTGTGGCCATTGTGGTTAATAAATTATTTAACATTGTACTTCCATACCGGGCTTATTTCGGCGAGAAGGATTTTCAGCAACTGCAAATTATCCGCGCCCTTGTCAGCATTGAAAAGTTAGATATTAATATTGTTGCCTGCCCCATAAGCCGGGAAGATGACGGACTGGCACGAAGCTCACGCAACGAGCGCCTTACTCCTGAGATGCGTAAGGCCGCTCCATTTATTTATCAAACGTTGTTGAACGCCCGAACAATGGCTCAGGATTCTGATTCTGGCAGGATTATTGAGTATGTGAAAGATCAGTTCATCATGCACCCTTTACTAAAGCTTGAATACTTTTCTATTGCCGGGGCAAATGACCTGCAACCCATTCATGGAGAACTTCACCCGGAAAGTTATGGCTTTATTGCCGTATTTGCCGGAGAAATCCGATTGATAGACAACATCCGATTAATTTAGTATTTTTGTCACCGCTATGACCATAGAAATCCTTAAGTCAAAAATTCACCGGGCAACCATCACAGAAGCTAATCTGCACTATATTGGCAGTATCGGCATAGATGAAGACCTGATGGAAGCTGCCGGCCTGGTTGAATTTGAAAAGGTTCAGGTGCTGAATATCAATAATGGAGAGCGTTTGGAAACATACGTTATTAAAGGCTTCCGGGGAAGTGGAATGGTTTCCTTAAATGGAGCAGCCGCACGTAAGGCTCAACCCGGCGACCTTGTAATTATTGCCGCTTTCGCGCATATGACACCCGAAGAAGCAAAAAATTTTCAGCCCAACATCGTGTTCCCCGATCTCAATAATCATATTGTTTAGCCTATTGTGAAGAAAAAACTGCTTGATGTTTTGCGCTTCAGCCTTTTCATGGGAATAGGGCTGTTTTTTATCTGGCTCTTCATGCGCAATCTTTCCGATCAGCAAAAACAAGAAATTTTTCAATCTTTTAAACTGGCCAATTATTACTGGCTGCTTGTTGCATTTGTTTTAGGGATTTTTAGTCACCTGCTTCGGGCGGCACGCTGGAAAATTTTAATTGAACCTCTAGGGTATAAACCCCGCGGAGCAAATGTATTTATGGCTGTGATGATTGGCTATCTGGCCAACCTGGCCCTGCCCCGGCTGGGAGAAGTTAGCCGGTGTGGCATCCTGTCCCGTTATGAAAAAATACCTTTCAATAAATCGTTTGGCACTGTAATCACTGAAAGAGTGATTGATATGCTCACTTTTGTTTTGCTTTTTGTTATCATGATCTTTACGCAATCCGGGAAAATACAAAATTATATCAATCAAAAGATTTACGCCCCGGTTCAACGGAAATTCTCTCTGGAATTGATGGATAGTGGGTACCTGACCTATCTGATTATCGGATTAATCGTGGCAGGTATCCTTTCTGTATGGTTGGTCCATCGCCGGTTCAGACATACCAGGTTTTTTCGGAAACTTTATCATCTGATGCTGGGTTTCCTTGAAGGAATGCGCTCATTGGTGCGCATCAGGAAACCATTACTATTCATAGTATACACGCTTCTCATCTGGATAATGTACCTGTTGATGGCTTATGTGGTTTTCTTTAGTCTGAATGAAACTTCCCATCTTGGACTGGATGCCGGTCTCGCTGTACTGGTATTTGGGTCTGTTGGAATAATGATTGTCCAGGGTGGTATTGGTATTTATCCTGCCATTGTTGCCGAAACGCTGTTTTTATGGAATGTTCCGGAAACCAAAGGGTATGCCCTGGGCTGGCTTATCTGGGCATCACAAACAATCATGATTGTGGTTGCAGGAATTTTTTCACTTGTTTTATTGCCTACCTATAATCGATCAAATTATGACAAATCCGGAAATCATCCAACGAAAAATTTTGTCTCAGTCTCAGATTGACCAAAAACTGGCTTACTGGAGATTTAAAGACAAATGCATCGTTTTTACAAATGGTTGTTTCGATCTGGTACATCTGGGACACATCGATTATCTGGCAAAAGCAGCCGATTTGGGTGATGTGCTGATCATTGGCCTGAATTCCGATACGTCAACCCGGAAATTGAAAGGTCCGGGCAGACCCATCAATGATGAATATTCACGTGCCATGATCCTCGCATCGTTCTTGTTTGTGGATGCGGTAGTCCTCTTTGAGGAGGAAACACCCTATGAACTTATTAGGCAGGTGAAACCCGATATACTGGTTAAAGGCGCAGATTATAAGCCCGAAGATATTGTAGGATACGACATCGTTAGGTCGAAAGGAGGGAGGGTGGAAACCATTTCGTTCCTGCCGGGATATTCTACAAGCAATATAGAAAATAAAATAAAAAATAGTTAATACTGTTTCTTTATTCGAAGTGCTGTTCAGGTTTTTTTTCTTTCATAAAATCTTTCCGGAGACGCATACGCAGTTATATACATTAAGCTGACCTGGGAGTTTAATAATTTCCGGTCTGTTTGATTGCCATAGTGGGAATTTCCTCCATCAGCAAGAAACCGTCATACCGGTATCATACTCCAATAATTTTTTATACTTTTGTAATTCCCGTTTGTTTATCAGGGTAATCTAATATCATACTGTACAATTTAAAAACAATCATATGTTTAAACCTGAAATTTACGCCCACCGTCGTCATGCGCTGAGGTATGAAGTTAAAAGCGGCATTATTATATTGCCCGGGAATGTTGAAGCAGCATTCAATTATCCTGCCAATACCTATCATTACAGACAGGACAGTGCCTTTAGCTATTTTTTCGGTATAAATCAACCCTCCCTGGCTGGTATCATCAATTTGGATAATGGAAAAGATTACCTTTTTGGCAATGATGTGGATATGGATGATATAATCTGGATGGGGCCTCAACCAACCATTGCCGAGCGCGGCAAACTTGCCGGTGTAGACATTACACTGCCTCTGAAAGAATTCGCGGGGATGATCAAAGAGGCCATTGAAGAAAAGAGGCAGGTTCATTTTTTACCTCCCTATCGTGCTGAAACTAAGATCATGCTTTCAGAAATACTTGGCATGGCCCCTGCTGAACTCAAAGCTGCTGCTTCACTTGAATTAATAAAGGGAGTGATTAAGCTCCGGTCAGTTAAAACGGATGAAGAGATTGCCGAAATTGAAAAAATGGTTGATGTAGCAGGCATCATGCATACTACAGCTATGAAAATGGCTCATCCTGGTATCAAAGAACAGGAAATTGCCGGTACCATCGAAGGCATTGCCCTCGCTAAAGCCGGTCCGGTTTCATTTCCGGTAATCCTGAGTATGGATGGACAAACATTGCACAACCACAACCATGGAAATGTGCTTACGGAAGGTCGTATGATGGTGGTCGACGCCGGATGTGAATCAGAAGAAACACTGTATTCCAGCGATATAACCCGCACTGTCCCGGTTGGAGGGCGGTTCAGTCCGCGCCAGAAAGAAATTTATGAAATTGTTTTAAAAGCCAACCTGGAGGCCATTGCTGCCATAAAGCCCGGTATTCCTTACCGTGATATCCACCTGCTTGCTGCAAGGGTTATTGCCAATGGTCTTAAACATGCCGGACTTATGAAAGGAGATGTAGATGAGGCGGTGAAACAGGGTGCACATGCATTGTTTTTTCCCCACGGTTTAGGTCATATGATGGGCATGGATGTGCATGATATGGAAGGTTTGGGTGAAAATTATGTAGGCTACGATGATGAAATAGTTCGGTCTGAGCAATTTGGGACAGCATTTCTGCGCCTTGGACGTAAACTGCAAGCGGGATTTGTGCTTACTGTTGAGCCAGGCATATATTTCATTCCGGCACTGATTGATCAGTGGAAAGCCGAAGGAAAATTAACCGATTTCATCAATTACGATAAGTTGGAATCTTATAAAGACTTCGGCGGCATCCGGATAGAAGATGATGTATTGGTTACCGAAACCGGACATCGTGTGCTGGGCAGACCTATCCCAAAGACAGTTGCTGAAATTGAACAGATAATGAGTCGCTAAAGGATACCTTTAATTTTTAAAAGCGCTTCAAACCTGATCCGTCAGAAACAATCTGTATCGGAGCTTGTTTTGTTGTCATAGCATAAATTTCCAATAAACATGAACGTAACCGATACCTTATTCTATAAAAATGCACCCATCAACTATCAGGCAATTGGCGAAGGCCCTGCGGTGGTGCTGATTCATGGATTTCTTGAATCACTTGAAATCTGGAAAGAGTTTACCGAAATACTCAGCCGGGAATTTACCGTGGTATCCATTGATTTACCCGGTCACGGTCGTTCGGGAATTGCGGGCGACACGCACACCATTCCAATGATGGCCGATGCCATACTGGACGTATGCAATTTCTTAAGCATCGAAACCTTCATGATATGTGGGCACAGTATGGGAGGATATGTCGCCCTTGAACTGGCTGCACGTTTTCCGCTTAGAGTGAGCGCATTGGTGCTGTTTCATTCTCATGCCGCTCCCGACGATGAAAAAGCCCGTGAGAATCGTGATAGAACCATCAATATCGTAAAACTCAATCACAGTGGATTTATCCATCAGTTTATTGGAGAGCTGTTTGCTGGGTCAAACCGCGAAAAACTGGAACCTGCCATTGAAAAGTTGCGCAACCGGGCTGCCTCTACCTCTCCCAAAGCCATTATAGCCGCCCTGGAAGGCATGAAACAACGCAGGGGTGCCCTTGATTTCTTAACACAAACAGACATCCCCGTATACTTCGTTATTGGTCGCGAAGATTCCAGGATGCCCTACAATAAAGTAATGGCTCAGGCAATGCTATGTAAGCACTCTGAAACCATATTGCTTCATGATGTCGGGCATATGGGTTTTCTTGAAGCCCCTGGCAGGATTTTCCCTGCCGTGCAGGGTTTCCTCCGGCGGAATAAACCGCTTTTCAGTCCCGGTGATCCTGTTGCGGAATAAAAGGGTAAACGATTACAAATAAAAACCCCATTTTTCAATAAGCTGGTATACTCCGGCTGGCAGGAAATATTTTACTGTTTTGCCTGTTTTAATGGACTGCCTGATAAAAGTGGCGGAAATTTCCATACGTGGCGCATCCAACAAGGTGATGGCCGGATGTTCAAGCAAGGGGTGATTATCGCTGCCAAAGCGTGGAAAAATCAAAAAACGGTAATCGTTGAGCAATATTTGATAATTTTTCCACTTGTGCAGGGTGGGAAGTATGTCCGTTCCTGCTATTAAAATAAAATTGCGCCTGGGATATTGCTCACCCAGGCGCGCCAAAGTGTCAATGGTATAGGAAGGTTGGGGTAGGAAAAATTCAATGTCACTCGCCCGGAAACGATGATCATCTTTAATGGCTTCCCTCACCATATCCAGACGGTTGGTGGCCGAGAGCAGGCTCGGTTTGTGTTTTAATGGGTTTTGTGGAGAAACTATAAACCACACCTCCTTTAATCCCCCCCAGTTAAGCATGTATTCGGCTATACACAAATGTCCCAGATGAATGGGATTGAAAGACCCGAAAAATAATCCGGTAGGTTTGGCACTGCTGCTAATTTCCGGATTGTTCATATTTCTTTAACATTTTGAGCAATCGGTTCATATACAAATACGGGCCTTGCAGAATGAGCGTATTGCCATCTACTCTTGCCCTGAATTTACGCATACCAAGAATGAAAAAGTTTGAAGGTTGGGGCTTGAAAAGCATAAAACCCCGGGCATGCACCGGATGACGATAACCAAGTTGGGACATAATGTAGGATAGTATCCGGTCTACTTCTTTTACATCATCAAATACTGCACGCATCTTTCTTCTGGTATACAGCATCGAAATCAATACCGACAAGGGAATTAAAATGAGATATGGTGTGGGTGTGTTCAGCCAGCTTCCAAGCAATTCACTGAAATTAACCTGTGTCCGGTGTGAAAGTAGTGCGGCCACTACAATAAATAATACCGATAAGGTAAGCATGGCATAGATACCCGTGGATAAAAAAGAAACGCCATTCCCTTTCAAGTGCTGAATTTCTTTAATCCGGTAGTGATAATCAGACTTTATATGTATGGAAGGGCGTTCAGTTTTAAATTCATCGCGGTAAATGGATAGTGTTTTGTATACATGGTGGTTTCCCGGAAGGTTTTCTATTTCCACATCCCGATATTCAATCACCTTTATGTCAAGCATTTTGCTCAGAGAAGCATACATAGCATTTGAGAGACAAATGCTACCGGGTTCTGCCATGTTCTGAAGACGGGCTACAACATTCACCTGTTCGCCGGTAACGAGGCCATTACGTACATCGGCCTTGCCCTTGTGCAGACCAATGCTTACCAGCAATCTTCTGGGTTTCTGTTTGTCGAGGTTGAATGCTTTAATACGATGCAGAAAGTCAAGAGCACACAGGTAAGCATCGTTGGGTGAGGCGAACGAAGCTATCAGAGAATCATCAAGCCGTCTTACCAGATTTCCGTGATATTCACTGATCACCTGTTCCGATATACTCTGATGGGCATTGAGAATCTCAAGCGCTTCCGATTCGTTGAGTTCGAGCAAACGCGAGTATCCCCGAATATCAGCGTACATAAGTGCCACATCTGCTCTTTGCATAAGTTTACTTTTTTAAAAGAAAGGCTTCAACCCTGGCTTTTGCTTCAGACTTAGCCTGCTCTAAATCATCATTAATGATGATAACATCAAATTTATTGGCAAATTCCATCTCCCAACTTGCTTTAGAAAGACGATGGGCAATAATTTCTTCTGTGTCGGTATTGCGGTTACGCAATCGATGAGCCAATGCCTCCAGAGAAGGTGGACGAATGAATATGGCCAATGCGCGGTCTTTATAAACATTCTTAATGTTTATACCTCCCACAACATCAACGTCAAATATAATATTTTTTTTGAGAGCGAGCAATCGATCGACCTCATTTTTTAATGTGCCGTAAAAACTTCCGGGATAAACTTCCTGCCATTCCAGTAATTCATTGTTGGAAATGTGTTGATTAAATGCATCCGTATTTACAAAATAGTAGTCACGACCTTCCGTTTCGTTCGAACGTCTGGCCCGGTTGGTAACCGAAACTGAAAAACCAAGATTTAACCCTGACATCAGCAGGTGTTTTACTATGGTGGTTTTGCCGGCTCCCGAAGGCGCAGAAACAATCACCAGCATGCCTTCAGTTTCAGATATATCCATGCGTAAAATTATAAAATATTGGCCAATTGTTCTTTTATCTTCTCTAGCTCATCCTTCATCTCTACCACCAATGTTTGAATGGCAGCATCGTTGGCTTTCGATCCCAGGGTGTTGATTTCTCTGCCAATCTCCTGAACAATAAATGAGAGTTTCCTGCCAGAGGAAATGGGTTCGGATAGCGTGGACATGAAATAATCGCAATGCTTGCGCAACCTCACTTTTTCTTCAGTAATGTCAAGCCGCTCCAGATAATAGATCATCTCCTGTTCAAAACGGTTTAGATCGGGATTGACTCCTTTAAGATAATCGTTAAACCCCTGATTCATTTTTTCACGAATATTCAATATACGCTGTTGTTCAAAGGGCTCTATTTTTTCCAGTAACACCAGAATTTGTCCTATGCGCTGTGTAAAATCCTGCTGCAGCAATGCCCCTTCATGCAGCCGGAAATCATCGAGTTGTTTTAATGCATTAGCAATGGTATTGCGCAATATAATCCATTCTTCCTCGCTCAGTTCGCCGTTGCTCTGGTTAAACACTTCGGGAAACTGCATGACCACCGAAAGTAAGTTATTGTCTGTTGCACCAAGTTGAACGGCCAGTGATTTTAAGTCTTTATAGTAAGCCGTTACCAGGGCAGTATTAATGCCGTGTGCAGGCTCGTTTGCTATGGTTTCTGCACTTAAGGTTATCTCGGTTTTACCTCTTTCTACGACCGCAGCAAGCATAGATCTGATATCAGCCTCTTTCTCTCGCAAAAAAGCAGGCATACGAAGGTTGATATCCAACTGCTTGCCGTTTAATGATTTTATTTCAATGGTAATCTTCTTGCTGTTGAGTTGGGCAGTCCCGCGTCCAAAGCCGGTCATGGATTTTAGCATATGTTTTTTTAGCAAATCTACAAATTTCAGCGTTACACCTTGTTCTTTCATTAATCTAAATGAAAGCCAAAAGTAACTTTTAAACCCTTATTTATCCGTTTTAATGATTAACTGATAAACATTTTTCATTTCTCTGAGTTTTTTATGAGGTTTTACCGGAATTATTCACCCAAAACCAGCGGAATAAGTTTCGGAAGTATTGTACCTGACAAAATAATGTTTGGAGTTCAACCATTTTTCATATATTTACAACATCCAAACAGGTATAAGCCGGTCTGCAAATTTTAACTGACCTCATATGATACGAACAGTAATTGTGGATGATGAATTCATGTCGAGGGAAACCCTGCGCGATATGATTTCTCTCTATTGTACCAATATTGAAGTAGTTGCCGAAGCCCAGGATGTTCGTTCTGGAGTTAAAGTCATTAAGCAAATGAAACCTGATCTGGTCTTTCTGGATATTAGAATGCCTGACGGTTCGGGATTTGAACTGGTACGTCAGCTTATGCCTGTTTCATTCAGGGTTATATTCATCACGGCTTATGAAGAATATGCCATCAAAGCATTTAAATTTAACGCCATCGATTATATAACCAAACCGGTAGATCCGGAAGAGCTTCGCGCTGCAGTGGAAAAAGCCGGGCGTGAAATCGAAATTACCAACCTGAATGATAATTTGAGGTCGATGCTCGATACATATATGAAACCTCTGGAAACAGAAGCTAAAAAATTTATATTAAAGACATTTGATGCTTTTCATATTATTGATTTCGATGATATTATACGTTGTGAATCCGATCGGAATTACTCTATTTTCATTCTGAAAAACGGAGAGCGCATTATGATATCAAAGTCATTGAGCGAATTTGCCGGGCAACTGGAAGAAAATGGATTTTTCAGGGTGCATCAATCTCATTTCATCAACCTGAAATATTTGAAAAAATTTAAAAAAGATGAATTCATCGCTGTATTAAAAGACGATACAGAAATTACCGTAGCATACCGGAAACGGGATGAACTTATCAGGGTTATCAGGGATATGTAAATTGCGAATATGCGCAGAAAGCAGACGAATGATAATTCATTACGTGCGTTTGATGGTTAAGTATTGAATATAGTATTTCGGTAGGTTACTTTTGTACAAAGTTTATGCTATGGATAAAAATGAAACACTATTGAAAATGATGGGACTTGTGAGGTGTTGCCCGGCAGGCAATAGATTGCCTGATTGCCCGTGTTATCAATTAAGTTGCAGGCAGGATTTAAAATACTGTTACTTTTATTTTTCCGGCATGAGTAGTGAGGATCTATCTATGCTCTACCACCAACACCTGAAATGTTTCAATCAACGTTGCAATTTAGCTACTCTGTCATTCAACAGTCTGAACTCATCAGTGCATTAAAGCAGGTATGATTTGCTGCTTAATGAATCACTTTTCATAACTTTGCCCTGGTTGAAACTTTTACGGAGGTTATGGAACAGGATGCCCCTTTTCACTTCACACTCTTTAGTAATCCGCGGGATTTCCATCCTGCCATGCTTGCGGATATCACTGCTGCCAAAACCTACATTTATATGGAGTTTTATCGCCTGGGCAATGATCCATTGGGTATGCAATATCTTGATGCAATAACTGAACGGTGTAAAGCCGGAGTCAGGGTTAAAGTTTTGCTCGATGACTGGGGTACCGTCATTCCGCAGGCGAATTTTAATCTTTTACGAAGTTATGGCGGGGAGGTAAGATATTTTAAAAAAATTCGGTTCTTTATAGACTTCTTCACTAAGAATCATCGCCGCAACCATCGGAAATTACTGATTATCGACGATGAGATTGTTTATCTTGGTTCTCCAAACATTACTGATTATTCACTCGATTGGCGTGAAAGTCAACTCAGGATCGAAGGTGCGATAGTTCCCTTATTTAGAAAGGTTTTCCTGGCAAGCTTTAAGCTATACAATCAATATATATTTAACAAATTCGCTTATAAAAAGACCATCAATTTCCGGGATTTTGAGATTGTTCAGGACCTTCCCTCTATTTACCGGCAACAAGTAAAAAAACATTTTGAGAAATACATTCAGAAAGCGAAAAACGAAATAGTAATAGAAACTCCTTATTTTTTACCCGGTTACAAGCTCCGCCGTTCACTTAGCCGGGCAACTGCCCGTGGGGTTAAAGTGAATGTTATGCTTCCCTTACATTCCGATGTTCGGGCAGTGGACCTGATCAGGGCCAAGTATATGGGTTATTTTTATACCAATAATATTCATATCCATTATTACACCCCAACCAACCTGCATTCAAAAATTTTTATGGTTGACGACGAAGTTTTTGGCATCGGCAGCTCTAATTTTGATTATCGCAGTTTCCGGTATCAGTTCGAGATAGTCTTGTTCGGACGTCATCCAGAGGTGATTACACAATTGAGGAACCACATCGAAGAAACTAAAAAATATTGTGTGCCTTTTAATTATGAGGCCTGGCTGAAGCGCCCTTTACTTGAAAAAGCCATTGGCTGGATGTTGTTGCCTTTCCGGCATTTGTTTTAAAATAGCTGCCATGAAAAAATGCCACAACAATCATAGCTGTGGCATTTAATCATAACCATTTAAGCTTATTCCACGTTAATTTCACGCTTTAACAAAACTTCCTGTTTAAAAGGTAACTTTATGGAAAGTACACCATTGGTGTAGCTGGCGCTTATATGTTCTGAATCTACTTTTTTGGGTAGCGAATATTTGCGCTGAAATCCATTGGCCGAAAATTCCTTTCTCAGGTATCTTTCGTCCTTTATTTCTTGTTCTTTGGATTCAGCTTTAATAACCAATAACTGATCTTCAACCGTAATGCTAAAATCTTCGCGTACATATCCGGGTATAGCAAGTTCCAGGTTAAAGGCTGAATCATCGGTAAATATATTGGTCAAAACCTCAGCCTGATCGTTGGTTAGGTGACGATTAAATAATTGACCAAACGCCTGAGCACTCATGGGCTCCTTAATTTTTACAAATGTCATATCGTTGTGTTTTTAAGATGTTTTATCTGCTTCTTGTCAAATGGTGTTCCAATAGTTGGTCTCTCCTTGAAATTAGACAAAGTGGCATAAAAGCCATTAGCAGCATGACAATATGGCACACAAAGTTAGAATTGAAATGTTTTAATGTTAAGACGTGCAAACATCTATTATCTTTGAAGGTTTAGTAAATACACCCATTCCGGATTATTATGTCAAGTACCCAGCGAAAAATTCTCAATATTTTTGCTTTCCGCAGGATAATAGTTCCGGTGGCCATCGGCCTTGCCGTAATTATTTATATGATAATGCGCGATATTGGTAAGGGCAATCTTACCGGGTTAGCGTGGACATGGAATGCGGTTTTTTATTTTTTTTGTTCTCTGCTCATGCTTATTTTACGTGATGCTGCCTATATGTATCGCATCCGCCTGCTAACCGATAAAGTCCTGAGCTGGCGAAAGTCCTTTCAAGTAATTATGTTGTGGGAATTTGCTTCCAGTGTAACCCCATCCGTGGTTGGAGGGTCAGCAATTGCTATATTTATACTTGCCAAAGAAAAACTTGGAGCAGGGCGGAGTACGGCTATTGTTATAGTTACAGCTTTGCTGGATGAACTCTTTTATTTGATTATGCTTCCCCTGGTATTTCTGATTGCAGGTTTTGACCGCTTGGCCATAGTAAGTAATAAAATACATGTGTTTGGCTATTCGGTGGGAACCATGGGCATATTTTATCTGGGCTATGCCTTTATCTCGATACTGGCATTGTTGCTTGCCTATGGTATTTTCATAAATCCGGCAGGTTTTGGCTGGTTATTGGATAAACTTACCAACCTCCCTTTTCTGAAGAGTTTTAAGCGCGATGCGCGGATGATGGGAAATCAGGTGATTGAAACTTCTGTGGAACTAAAAGACAAACCGGTTAAATATTGGAGCAAAGCATTTGGAGCCACCGTTATTTCATGGACAGCCCGCTTCTGGCTGGTCAATTTTCTGATTATGGCTTTTGCTGGTACCATGAGTTGGACCGACAATATGCTTGTATATGCACGTCAGCTTATGATGTGGGTAATTATGCTCATAAGCCCAACACCAGGAGGCAGTGGCATTGCCGAATATTTTTTCCCGATTTTTTTACGTGAGTTTATCAAAGGTCCTCAGGGTGATCTTTCAACCATCGTTGCCCTGTTCTGGCGTTTGATGACTTATTATCCCTACCTGGTGCTTGGCGCACTGATTCTGCCTCTGTGGCTGCGCCGTGTCTACCTCGGGCGCAAACTTATCCGCTTTCGCAAAACCAAATGATTTCAGTTTAACCGCAATGAAAATACTGATCTACCACGTGCATAATTTTGTCCTTGCTGTCTTTGATCTGTTCTCTTAAGTGTTCATCCTTATAGCTGCGCAGCCGCCGTGTAATTCCGGCAATCATCTCTTTGGGGAAAACATTGTATTTCATGTAAATATCAGCTTGCTTTTCCAGCATTTCTGCTGATTCCCAACAAGATAAAGGTAGTTTGTTTAACTCAGTTAAACGTGTTTTATTCTTTTCATCGAAAATATTGATGTCCACATAAGTTTCTTTGGTCAGCTCAAGGGCATTTTCCATTTCCAATCCATGACGTGCCGCAACTGTTAATCCGGCTATCAGAAGATAAATGTCTGCAGAACCGTCAGGGCATCGGAATTCAACCGTTTGTAACTGTGAAAAATCATCATCAATGGGTGTTTCAAGTGGATTTGCATCATAAATCATATTGTGTTTGCCTGCCCAACCCAAAGGTACCCTTACCAACACTGAGCGGTTCCTGTCGCCCCAGCAGATGTTGGTTGGTGCTTCCTGATGAGGCACCAATCTGAAATAAGAAGTAGGATTGGTGTTCCCAAAAGCAGTTAATGATGGAGCCAGATCAAGATACCCGGCAATAATGCGATGGGCAGCTTCACTTAATTTGCCATCGGTCAGCATTACGTTTTTATCGTCTTTCAGCAGTTTGGTGTGAATGTGTAATCCGCTTCCTGCTTTGCCTAAGGTTATTTTAGGCGCAAAAGTCACAGTTACTCCATATTTATGCGCCAACACCCTGAGTATCCATTTGGCAATCACCAGTTGATCGGCTGCGGATTCAAGGTATGTAGGCATAAATTCTATTTCGTTTTGCTCATAAAGTTTCCCATCCTGGGTAAAGTTTCCGACTTCTGAATGACCATATTTAATCAGACAACCCGCTTTGGCCATAGCTGTCATGGCTTCGGTGCGTAAGTGTTCCCACTTGGCAAAAGGATAGGATTCATGATAGCCTTTTTGGTCTACACCTTCAAACAAAGCCACCTCATTGCTGATGATATAAAATTCCAATTCACCCATCACATGAAAATCATAGCCCGTTTTTTCCTTTAATACCGCATTTGATTTGCGTAAAATGTATTCCGGTGAACTCTCAAGCGGCTCTCCATCTTTGTTGTAATACGAGCAAAGTATATCAATGGCCGGAATTTCGGAGAAAGGGTTCAAAAAGGCAGTACGATACCGGGGAACAACATACAAATCACTTGATCCCGCCTGTATAAAAGGGAATAGACTCGAACCGTCCACCCGCTCACCGGTAGACAGAATGGATTGAAGGTGTTCGCGCGAACTGATTACAAAATTTAATGTTTTTAATCGTCCATCACCTCCGGTATATCTGAAATTTATCATCTCTATATTGTGGTCTTCAATATATTTGATTATATCATTACGGGAAAATAATTCGGCAGGCTTATTCAGGTATTGTACTAGGGGGTTGGGGTGAAGATCATTGAAACTACTCATAATAAAAATTTTTAGGTTTATTTGATGGTTTGAATTTAGGAGCGTCAAAAGTAGGATATTTTAAAGTTTTTTTGTGTATTGTATTTTCATTTTTTTTGATTGGTTTAGAGATAAATTTTTGTCACGTTGTCTGATCGGCCCGCATTTATAAAATTTCGAATTCCGTTGATATGAATTTTAATCATTAGTGACCGGCAAAACTATTTCTCATAGTAAAGAATCATCACTTCAATGTGTTTCCTTCTAAATGAAATTCATATAGTTTATAGTGATAAGGGAGCCTGAGGGCGAGAATAAACTGCGCTTCCTTCCCTCCCCAATCACCAAAAATAGTGTAATAGTCTGCCATTCAGAGCGAACTGATGAATCTCTTTAAATTTATCGGTTACTATTAAAATTTAATATAATGTTGCTGCCATATAATAATTCGTTCAATATTCAACTAACTTTGCGCCCGTTAAAGTGTAGTTGATGAATCCGCACGAACTGATTTTTTTTTCCATATTTATCGTTATAATTACGGGTATTATTTTACTCGATCTGGGGGTTTTTGATCGAAGAGATCACATCGTACCTTTTCGCGAGGCTATGTTTTACACCCTGATCTGGATATTTCTCTCCTTCGCTTTTTACGGTCTTCTTTTATTACATGGGGAATGGATTCATCTGGGCAATGAAGGTACCCTTGAACAACTTGAACATCTGATTGATAAGTTTGACCATCCCATCAATATATCAGGACTTACCTATCCGGAGGCCCTCAAAGTGTATAAAAACAATCTGGGCCTGGAGTTTCTGACCGGGTATTTGATAGAGAAGGCGTTGTCAGTAGATAATATTTTCGTGATTGTCATGGTGTTTTACGCTTTTGGGGTAGATTCCAGATATTACCGGCGGGTTTTATTTTGGGGAATCCTTGCAGCCATTGTACTTAGATTTATTTTTATTTTCACTGCTTCAGCACTTATTCAACAGTTCAACTGGGTACTCTATCTTTTTGGCGGATTGCTCATTTATACGGCCATTCATATGTTGGTTAGCCGCACTGCCAATGAGCAAATCAATATTGCCACCCATCCGGTGGTCAGATTTGCATCAAGATATTTCAGGGTACATCAGGGATTTGTGAGAAATCATTTTTTTGTCCGAAAAGAGGGCAAACTATACATCACTCCATTGTTTATTGTACTGATGGTGATTGAATTTTCAGATGTAATCTTCGCAGTAGATTCTATTCCGGCTATTTTTGCCATCACCAAAGATCCATATATTGTCTTCTTCTCTAATATCTTCGCCATACTTGGGTTAAGGGCCATGTTTTTTATGGTAGTAAATGTTATTGGTATGTTCCGCTTTCTCAAGCCCGGATTGGCATTGCTGTTGCTTTTTATAGGTGTTAAAATGCTGCTCCATACCTGGTTAAAAACGCTGGGTTTTACCACTATGCATTCACTTATAATTATTGTAAGTATTCTTTTTGTAAGCATATTGGCCTCCATGATATTTCCTGAAAAATTAAAGAAATAAATAAGTCCTGCTGAAAAACCCCTGTTCTTTTAATGTCTCATAGAGCATAAACCTGAGCCACCTAAGCATAAAGCATTTTCATCACAAAGGCCTAAAAGACCTGCCCCCCTGAGCAGGCATGCACAGAGACTCGCTAAGTTTAATTTTTGATTTCCAATTCTTTGTGAACCCTGGTTTTCTTGTGCCTGCCAGCCACAACGTAGTGAAAGTTGGTCTTGGTGGCTTTTTTTATTAACTATTCAGGATGGAAGGAAACTCAGGAAAGCCGATAATATAAAAAAGCCGGCATAACCGGCCAGCGAGCCACTCAGGGGACTCGAACCCCCGACCCGCGCATTACGAATGCGCTGCTCTACCAACTGAGCTAAAGTGGCAAACAATGCCCGCATTCAATTACAGGCATTGTGGTATGAGTCGGGATGACAGGATTCGAACCTGCGGCCTCTTCGTCCCGAACGAAGCGCGCTACCGGGCTGCGCTACATCCCGAGTGAAATTGATTGTTCAGGGCTGCAAAAATAGCAAAATTCATAGTTTATCCGCCTTCATTAACCAAAATTATTTTGTACGGTATGCCCTGGGTTTATTTACTGATAAAAAGTGCTAATCATTATTCCGAAAGTAAAATTAAAAGGGCTGCAACTTATTCTGTTACAACCCCTTTTTTGAAGTCTCCCCGGAAGGACTCGAACCTTCGACCCAATGATTAAGAGTCATTTGCTCTACCAACTGAGCTACGGAGAGGTTTTGACGGTGCAAATATACCATACTTTTTTTGTCGGATATGCAAAAAAAGCAAAAAAAAAGAGCCTTCCATTGAATAAGAAGACTCTTTTATAAATAGAATTGGTTTTACAGGCTTTTAACCTCGGTGACCAACTTTTGAAGACTGGCCTTGGCATCGCCAAACAGCATACTGTTTTTTGGGTGATAGAACAGATTATTTGGAATGGCAGCATAGCCGGCAGCCATACTACGTTTCATTACAATAACATTTTTTGCATCCAGTACTTTTATAATAGGCATACCATAAATCGGACTGCCGGGATCATCTTCAGCGGCTGGATTGACCACATCATTGGCACCAATTACGATCACTACGTCCGTATTGGGCATCTCATTGTTGGCTTCATCCATTTCAACGAGCTTATCGTATGGCACATCGGCTTCGGCCAAAAGCACATTCATATGACCTGGCATGCGCCCGGCAACCGGGTGTATAGCATATTTTACTTCTACGCCTTTAGCCGCAAGCAGTGTATCCAACTCATGGCAAAGATGCTGAGCCTGAGCTACCGCCAGTCCATAACCGGGAACGATATATACCTTCTGTGAGTAGCTCAACAGAACGGCAGCATCACTCAATGAAATTTCTTTTACCGTTTTATCACCATCTCCTGCGGCCCCGGCAGCACTGCCGCCAAATGATCCAATGATTACATTGAGCAGTGAACGATTCATTGCCTTGCACATCAGCATGGTTAAAATCATGCCGGCTGCACCAACCAATATACCACCAAGAATCATGGCCTGATTTCCGTAAATGAACCCGGCCATGGCTGCCGCAATACCCGTTAAGGCGTTTAGCAGGGAGATAACTACCGGCATATCGGCTCCACCAATAGGCATGACAAACATCACTCCATAAATCAACGATAAGAGGGTGAGTATGTAAATTGCCCACATCAGATCAGTGGGAGGATTGGGGGAAATGATGATGTATACACTAAGCGCTATGGTTAACACCAGTAAAAACAGATTGAGGTAGGTCATAAAAGGCTTCATAATGTCGCCCACCCTTCCGTCGAGTTTGCCCCAGGCAATCACACTGCCGCTAAAAGCAATGGCACCGATAACCAAACCGAGTACGGTAACTAAAATTGAACCGGTATCACCGGCAATGGCATTGGGATATTCCAGCAATGCGACCAGCATAGAAGCAGCTCCGCCGGAAGCATTGAATAAGGAAACCAGTTGAGGCATAGCGGTCATCTTAACCTTGCGGGCTATAATCCACCCCAGTGCTGAGCCTATGCCGATAAAGAGTATGATTACCCACATATTCATCATCGGAATTCCTCCACCGCTGCTGTTTTTGTGAAGAAGCAGGGTTGTAATCATGGCCAGACCCATTCCAGAGGCTGCCCAAAGGTTACCACGACGGGCAGTGGCGGGGTGAGAAAGTAATTTCAAGCCAAACACAAACAAAAGTGCGGCGATCAGGTAGCTCAATTCAAGCAGTGAGTCTCCAATGGTAAAATCCATTCCGTTTATTGTTCCTAAAATTTTATCCATAACGGCTTACTTTTTTTTCTTTTTAAACATTTCGAGCATCCTGTCGGTAATGGCAAATCCGCCAACCACATTTAAAGTACCAAAAATCAGGGCTAAAATTCCCAATACAAGGTTTACGGAAAAGCTGGTCAGGTCGGCATGACCCACCAGAATGATTCCACCAATGATAATTACACCACTAATTGCATTTGCACCCGACATCAGCGGGGTGTGCAGCACAGCGGGAACGTGCGATATTACTTCTATCCCTAAAAAAATGGAAAGGGCGATGATGAATATCTCTTCTTTGTACTCAAAGAATAATGTCAGTGCTTGTTCCATAGCTTTAATTTTTTTCGATGATTGTTTTCACTCTTTCGTTGTATACTTCACCTTTGTGAGTGATGCAGGTTCCTTTTACGATATCGTCTTCGAAATTCAGATTCAGCTCGCCTTGCTTACCGATAATGAGTTTCATGAAATTGAGTACGTTCTTGCCAAACATCCGGCTGGCATCCAAAGGTTTCTGTGCCGGATAATTTGATTGGCCGATAACGGTAACACCTTGATGAACAATCGTTTGATTGTCTTTCGTTAATTCACAGTTACCACCGCTCGAAGCAGCCAGGTCGATAATGACCGAGCCTCTCTTCATGGATTCCACGGCATGGGTGGGCAGCAGAAGAGGCGCCCTTTTTCCTGGAATCTGGGCTGTGCATATCACCACATTGGCTTTGGCAGCATGCTCGTTGATGGCCTGCTGTTGCTTCTTTTTGAATTCTTCGGTCTGTTCTACGGCATACCCGCCGGCAGCTTTGTCCTCGGTAGCACCTTCTACTTCCACAAACTTCCCACCCAGACTCATTACTTCCTCTTTAACGGCTGACCGGACATCGAAAACCTGTACCTGTGCACCGAGTTTTCTTGAAGTGGCTATGGCTTGCAATCCGGCTACTCCGGCTCCCAAAATCAATACATTGGCCGGACGAATGGTGCCGGCGGCAGTCATGAACATAGGGAAGAATGTAGGTAATTTCATTGCTGCCTCAAGCACAGCCATATAACCCGATACAGTAGCCATAGAGGAAAGTATATCCATAGCTTGTGCACGCGTGGTTCGCGGAATAAGGTCGAGACTGAATGTAGTAAGGCCCTGGCCCAGGAAAGTTTTTACCAGCCCGGTTTCCCATAGCGGATTAAATGCACTGATCCAGACCTGCGAATTTTTGATTTTCGCAACATCGCCTTCTGCAGGTGGCTGAATCTGCAACAATACTTCTGCCAGATCAAACACCTCCGGTCGTGAAACTAATTTAGCTCCAATAGCCTGATATTCTTCGTCTTCCGCAAATGCGGATGCCCCTGCACCCTTTTCTACCAAAACCTCTACCTTTAAGTCGATAAAAGCTTTTACGGTTTCAGGGAGCAATGCCACACGGGTTTCGGTACCGTGTTCCTTTAGTAAACCTAAAATCATATGTTCCAGATTGATTTTGAAGTGAATTTTGGGTGCAAAGCTAATCAAAAAAAATTCTCCCCGATTATTCTCTCTATGGCACCAATCATTTTTTGTGAAAAATTATTGAACGGATAATGGTGTCCGCTGCTGTTTGGCTCAAATCCCAAAATAAAGTCCTACTTTTGCCTCAAATGTGCTTACATGAAAACATCAAAATACAATCCCGAAGATAAACCTGAAAATTCAGCTTTGAAGGTACAGGAAGGCATAGAGCAACCCTCTTCGCTAAATCCACATGCCATTAAACGTTTTAAAAAGATGCGCACTGCCCTGCTCAGTGTAGATGAATATGTGGCCGGCATCCGCGCTCCGGATATTACCATACTCAGTAAAGCCATAACCCTGGTTGAGAGTTCATTGCCTGATCATCAGGCCATTGCCCGGCAGTTGATACAGGCTTGTCTTCCTTTTGCAGGAAATTCTGTACGTATTGGCATTACCGGCGTGCCGGGAGCTGGCAAAAGCACCTTTATTGAAGCCTTTGGGATGCATCTGTTGAGCAAAGGCCATCGACTGGCCGTACTAGCGATTGATCCAAGCAGCAGCCGTTCCAGGGGAAGCATCCTGGGCGATAAAACCCGGATGGAAGAGCTCTCAGCTCAGGCCAATGCCTATATCCGGCCTTCTCCTTCGGCCGGAAGCCTGGGCGGCGTGGCACGAAAAACCCGCGAAATCATTATTTTATGTGAAGCAGCCGGGTTTGATACCATTTTTGTTGAAACGGTAGGTGTAGGACAATCCGAAACCGCTGTTCATTCAATGGTTGACTTTTTCCTTTTGCTGATGATCTCAGGAGCAGGGGATGAATTGCAGGGCATCAAACGGGGTATTATGGAAATGGCCGACGCCATTGCCGTTAATAAGGCAGATGGTGATAATAAAACGAAGGCAGAGATCGCTCAGAGGCAAATTAAAAATGCGCTTCACCTTTTTCCACCCACCGAATCGGGCTGGATTCCCGAAGTAAAAACATGCTCTGCTCTTACCCATGATGGGATTGCAGAAGTTTGGGAAATGACGGAAAGATATCTTCGTTTTGTTAAGGAAAATAACTATTTCGCTCACAAACGTCAACAGCAGGCATGGCAGATTATGCTCGATTATGTAGATGGCCGGCTGCACGAGAGGTTTTATAACCATCCGGTAATAAAGCGGGAGCTGCTTAGCTATAAAAATAAGATACAGGAGGGAACCATCAGCCCCTATCAGGCAGGGGCCGATTTGCTCGATGTGTATGATGCTACTAAATAATAGTTATCCGGCAGCTAAAGAAAATCGTTATAATAAGTAACCAGTTTGCGGTAAAGATGTACCCGGTCGAGGCCTCTCACATTGTGCTCATGGGTAGGATAAACAAAGTAATCTACCTGCTTTTTATTTTCAATGCATTGATTCAGGAATTCGAGGCTGTTTTGCCAAACCACTGTATTGTCCTGTGCCCCGTGAATGATAAGCAGTTTCCCTTCCAGTCCGTCCGTTGCATTGAGCAGGGAAGCGTTTTTGTAACCTTCGGGGTTCTGCTCCGGAGTATCCATATAACGCTCTCCATACATCACTTCATAGAATTTCCAGTCAGTAACCGGGCCACCTGCGGTGGCTACTTTAAATAGTCCCGGATTTTTTAGTTTCAGGGTAAGCGACATAAATCCGCCATAACTCCATCCATCCACAGCCAGCCGCGCAGTATCTACCCACTGGAGTGATTTGAGGTAATTTACGCCGGTTAACTGATCGGCCATCTCCTGAACTCCCAGATTCCGATGAATTACACTCTCAAACTCAAACCCGCGGTTGGCCGTGCCATGATTGTCGAGGGTAAATACAGCGTATCCCCTTTGCGCCAGATAATGCATGAAAAGTCCGGCTCCGTTCAGCCAGTCTCCTGAAACAAGCTGAGAATGGGGCCCACCATACACATATATTATTACAGGATATTTTTTTGTTGCATCAAAATTCGCAGGTTTAATCAACCGGCAGTATAAATCGTCACCAAGATCCGATTTAAGGGTGAGAATGGAAGTTTCACCAAGAGCATAGTCTTTTAGGGGATTTGTGTCCTTGTTCAGGGTGAGCATGGCATATCCTTTCGTGTCCAGAATGTCTGTTTGTGTAGCGATCTGGGGGTTGCTAAACGTAGTTGCAATAAATTTTCCATCACCACTGATAAGCGCCTGATGTGTGCCGGAAGTTTTACTTAACTTATGGCTTTTACCCGATTTAATGTCAAGGTAATAAAGTTGCTTATCCAATGGATTGCCCTTAGTTGAAGTATAAAATATTCCCTTGTTGTTTTTGCTGAATCCATCCACAGAAGTAACTACCCAACTGCCGGAAGTGAGTTGTTTCTCCAGTGTTCCGTCTTCCATATATAGATAAATATGGTTGAAACCATCACGCTGACTTTGCCATATAAAATGCGTGGCATCTCCCGGCAGAAATTCCATGGGATGTTGTGGTTCCACATAGCGGGCGTTCTTTTCTTCAAAAAGTGTTTGAATAAACTTACCGGTTGCAGCATCGTATTTATTGAGCAATAAGTGATTTTGATCACGGTTTAACTCAGCAATAAATACTGATTTTTCATCCGGGCTCCAGGCTATATTGGTAAGATAATGATCATCCGGGCCGGGTGTTTGCATAAATACAATTTCCCCATTGACCGGATTAAATACACCCAGGGTAACCTGATGGCTGGTCATACCCGCCATTGGATACCGGAAATAATTTACTTCAGCTATGCGTCCGGTAACATCCACCAGAGGATATTCAGTAACCATGGTTTCGTCCATGCGGTAAAATGCCAGCAAATTGCCTTTTGGTGACCAAAATATACCTTTGTTGATGCCAAATTCATTGCGATGAACAGACTGTCCGCTTACGATGCCTTTATTTTCGTCACTGCTCACGGCTTTTTGAATTTTACCATCATTTACATAGAGGTTATTGTCAATGGTATAAGCAATATAACGGGCATCTGGTGAATGTTCAATATTTTCAGCCTTTTCGGGAAGGGTAAAGGTTTTGGTAGCCTGTCTGGTGGAAAAGTTATAAGCATAATAATCCATTCCGATGTTAAAATGCAATGACTCTGAATCCTTCCAGGTGACCCATGGAAGCCGCTTCAACCCCTTTTCCGGTTGCAGCAGCGCATTCAGTGTGCCTGCTTTCAGTAAAGTATCGGGCTTTTTTCCTGAAACGTACTGTCCCACCAGGGCAGTAGCAGTTTGCCAGGTAATCATGTCGGTGTCGCCTCTCCATTGCAGGTTCCATAAACCTGACGGGTAAAGGCTACGATTGCTGGCAATTTCTTCCAGTTCAAATGTTTTATGCTGAGCCAGACCAGAACCTGCCATCAGCACAGCAATGAGGATAATGATTAATTTACGCATATTGTAAGTGATTTTTAAAGTTGAACATTCAGCATTCACTAAGGGCCTGAGTAATTGATTTGATGATACCGGGATCCTTTTCTACGGCATTGCCTATCACAATGACATCTGCACCTGCCCGGGCACTTTCAGCGGCCTTTTCGGGAGTACGAATGCCGCCTCCCACAATAAGAGGTATATCAATGCTTTGTTTTACATGTGAAATCATACTTACCGAAATGGGATTGATGGCTCCGCTGCCTGCATCCATATATATGATCCGGAGACCCAACATTTCGCCCGCCATGGCAGTACACATGGCAATATCATCTTTATCGGCAGGAATAGGATCGGAATTACTCATGTAAGATACGGCAGTTGGCCGACCGCTCTCAATGAGCATATACCCGGTAGGAATGACCTGTAAATTGCTCATTTTAAGGTAAGGAGCCGAAACCACGTGGCGGCCGATCAGCATTTCAGCGTTGCGTCCGGAGATAAGCGACAGGAACAGGATCGCATCGGCTTTCCAGCTCATCTGCAGGGTGTTGCCCGGAAATAATATCGTGGGTAAGCCCGCAACCTGCTTAAGTAGTTTAATACAGTCGTCCAGTTGGTTATTAATCAGCAGACTGCCTCCTACAAAGAAATAATCTACTCCGCTCAGGGCAGCCATTTCAGCCATTTTGCCCAATGATTTCAGATCGGCTTTATCGGGATCAACCAGTATGGCGAGTTGTTTTTTGCCTGTTGCCATCCGTTGATTCATCGTATCATATATCTGCATGTCGAAAGATTTACATTCAGGCTGCAATGATACAGAAATCTACAATAGCTTGTATGGCTGATTGCTGAATAGTAATGCTTTTTTTTATTAAACCATAAGTCTGTTACTTTATTAAGATTAGTCTTAAAATACCTCATTTTTCAGGTATTATTCCTATCTTTGCAGGCCCAAATTCCATATAACCTAAAACAAATGAAAAGTACTGTGACCGAATTACTTCCTTATAAAATTAAAGACATTACACTTGCTGACTTTGGCCGCAAGGAAATTGAAATTGCTGAAAAAGAAATGCCCGGCCTTATGGCGATACGTCGCAAATATGCGAACGATCAGCCGTTAAAAGGAGCCAGGATTACAGGCTCTTTGCATATGACCATCCAAACGGCCGTACTTATAGAGACACTTACTGCTTTAGGTGCTGACGTAAGATGGGCAAGTTGCAATATATTTTCCACCCAGGATCATGCTGCTGCTGCCATTGCGGCTGCAGGTATTCCGGTATTTGCCTGGAAAGGCGAAACGCTTGAAGAATACTGGTGGTGTACGCTTCAGGCATTGTCTTTCCCCGAAGGAAAAGGCCCCAACCTTATCGTTGATGATGGGGGAGATGCCACCCTGATGGTGCATAAAGGATATGCCATAGAAAAAAATCCCGATTTGCTGAATGTAAAGACTGAAAACTCAGAAGAGAAAGCATTGCTGAAAAATCTTAGTGATGCTTTTATGGAAGACAAGCAACAATGGCACCGGGCTGTAAAAGACCTCAAAGGTGTTTCTGAAGAAACCACCACGGGGGTGCACCGCTTATATCAAATGATGCATGCTGGTGAATTGCTTTTTCCGGCCATTAATGTGAATGATTCAGTTACCAAATCAAAGTTTGATAATCTTTACGGTTGCCATGAATCATTGGCCGATGGCATCAAGCGCGCCACCGATGTAATGATTGCCGGTAAAGTGGCTGTTGTACTTGGTTTTGGCGATGTAGGTAAAGGTTGTGCCCGTTCAATGCGCTCCTATGGTGCCCGCGTTATTGTTACCGAAATCGATCCCATATGTGCATTGCAGGCTGCAATGGAAGGATTTGAAGTGTCAACCATTGAAGAAGCCATTAAAGAAGGGAATATCTATATTACTGCAACAGGTAACCGCGACGTGATTACCCTGGAGCATATGCGTGCCATGAAAGATCAAAGTATAGTGTGTAATATTGGTCACTTTGACAATGAGATACAGGTAGAGCCACTGTTTAAAGCCGGCAACGTGGAGCATACAAATATTAAACCTCAGGTGGATAAGTTTACTTTTGAAAAAGGCAATGCCATTTTCCTGCTTGCCGAAGGCCGCCTGGTGAATCTGGGCTGTGCTACCGGACATCCCTCCTTTGTGATGAGCAACTCCTTCTCCAATCAGGTTTTGGCCCAGCTTGATTTGTGGCAGCATGATTACGACATAGATGTATATCGTTTGTCCAAGCAGCTAGACGAAGAAGTTGCCCGCCTGCACCTGGAGCAAATTGGAGTAAAGCTTACCAAACTAACGCCTGAACAGTCAGCTTACATCGGTGTGCCCATTGAAGGACCATATAAACCCGATCACTACAGGTACTAAACGATTTTAATTTCAAAAAAAGCCAATTGGGGCGGACGCGATAATCAAATCCTTGTCCGCCCTTTTTTTATACTGATATTTTCTTCCTCAGTGAATAAGGGCCTGGTGAAGAAATAATATGACATTGTATACCAGTAGGGTATAAGGCTATTATTTGTGCGGTATTGTAAATTTTCCTCCTAAAAGGTACATATTCCATGCTTATGTATTACATTGCTCCCGCCTGCATGCGGGAAGACTGCAACTTGTTATCAAATATTTATACTTCTATAAAGGGTTGTGATTTTTTCAGCAGGCCAAAAAAATTACCTTTTGTTGCACAGGTAATTGCCCAAAGCCCTTGCAATCTCAAAATTCTTTCTAATTTTACCCTCTAAATCACTTACTCCTTTCAAATGATAGTTCGATTTTTAGCAGTGTTCTGCTTTGCAGCGTTTCAATTAGTTTCTTTTGCTCAGGTACAACCGGGCGATCCCTGGTTTGGCGAAAGCTGCACCAGCATTATGGTGGGCAAAAATGCATCCACCGACGGTTCAGTAATGACCGCTCACACCTGCGATGGCAATTACCGCACCTGGATGCGCATGGAACCGGCCGCCGATCACGCCGACACTGCCATGCACATTGTGTATAAAGGCACCCTGCATACCGAAACTCCTGACGATATGCGTAAACTAAAGGTAGCCGGGCGCATTCCTCAGGCAAAACACACTTATGCCTATCTGAATACCGCCTATCCGTCACTCAATGAAAAACAACTTGCTATGGGCGAAGCCACTTTCGTGGGCCCGGATACTCTGGTAAATAAAAGTGGGATGTTTCTGGTGGAAGAACTCCAAAGAGTAGCCCTGCAGCGGTGCGATAATGCCCGCGATGCCATTCGCCTGATTGGCAGTCTGATAAAAGAATATGGTTTTGGTGATTATGGCGAATGTATCACCATTGCCGATCCAAAGGAGGTGTGGCAAATGGAAATTCTCGGCGAAGGCCCTGAAAAAATTGGCGGCGTGTGGGCGGCACAGCGTATTCCTGATGATCACGTGGGAATTCAGGCCAACATCGTACGCATCGGTACCATTGATTTAAAAAATCCCGATTATTTTATGGCCAGCGATAACTATAAGGAAGTTGCGCTTGAATTTGGTCTGTGGGATGGCAAAGAGCCTTTCAAATTCTGGAAAGCCTATGGCAATGTAGATAAACCTTATAAAATCAGAGAGTTTTATGTACTGAATGCGTTGGCGCCATCTCTTGGCCTTACTATGGATATGGATGAGTTGCCTTTTTCGGTGAAACCTGAAAATAAAGTCAGCGTTGAAAAGCTGGCCCAATTGTATCGCGAAACCTATGAAGGCAGCCCCTATGATATGACGCAACACATTAAAATGGTAAAAAAACGCTACGACGATAACCGCAAAGAAATTGGTCAGGATACCATCATCAGCCCCGTAGCCAATCCCTGGCCTACCGGCGATATGCGAAATACATTGAATTACCTGGCTCCCGGAACAATAGAGTTTCAACGTACGGTTTCGGTTTCCTGGTGTTCCTATTCACACATAACCCAACTGCGCGGTTGGCTGCCCGATGCTATTGGTGCGGTTTCCTGGTTCTCGTTCGATAATCCGGGTGAAAGCCCCCGCATTCCGGTTTATGCCGGAGTTAATGAATTGCCCGCCAAATGGGAAGTTTGCGGACAAAAGAACTACCGCGAAGATGCTGCACTTTGGGGATACCGCAAAGCCAACAAGCTGGCCACCGTTTCCTGGGGCAAAACCAAAGGCACCATCCTTGAAAATGTACTGAGCTTTGAAGAAAAGGCCCGCCTGGAAATGCCTGCCCTCGAATTGCAAGCCAAACAACTCATCGCTGAAGGCAAAGAAAAAGAAGCCAAAACATTGCTCACCCATTACAGCAGCGATTTTGCCGGTGCCACCATGCAGCGCTGGGCCGGACTGGAAGTTAAATTCTGGGAAATGTTTGGAAGGGGGTTTTAGGGTTTTTGCCACTAAGACACGAAGAACACGAAGGTTTCACAGAGATTTGTTTTATTAGGGTCTGCTGAAAAATTCCTAATCGTCTAATATATCATAAATTTCAGACTGGACTCATGAATACAAAAAGATTAATTATTCTTATCTGTTTTTTATTAACCTGTCTATTTGGCTGTAATTCGACCACACGCGCTAAAAAAATTGGAGAAATTTCATTCAATATGAACCCACCCTATGCCGTGGTTAACCATGCTGTTAATTGTATCGAAGGTAATTCGCTTCTAATTCTCCAGTCTCTGAAGGATATGAATTTGCATTTTTTTGAATTTAATTCGGAAAAGGTTGAAAAATCCTATACTCTCAATTCAAAAGTAATTAATTCATTACCTTATTTTCAATTGTTTGTTAAAGACTTTGATTCTATTGTTCTATTCAATCCATTAACAAGTTGTATCACCATTGTAGATTCAACAGGCTTAGTTATTTTTGAAGAAAAGTTGGAAAGTGGCGTTCCAACTTTAAATCCGGATAACCCTTTAAATTGTATTGGTAATAAACTTTATTTAGGCAATTCCAGTAGAAATTTAAACGTTGGTCTTCCCCTGGAAAGAAATGAGTATTTCCAGACCGTAAAACCAATATACCAAATTGATTTGCAGAATGCAACTAATTCTGAAAGACAGTGGGGTTCTTTTCCCAGGAAATATGCAGATAATAATTATGACTTTCTCAATTACTTTCCGGATATATGCCCTTACTCAGCAGAAAGTGTATTGGTGTCATTTGCTAGTGATGATAGTGTTTATTTATTTGAAAATGAATGTAAAGTGAGAAGTGTTTTATATGACAGTAAATTTATAAATAATTTTATGCCCTATCCAGAGAAGAAAAGATTAGATATGGCTTTCTATAAGAATTTTTTATTTAGTGAACCCAAATATATTGCCCTGATTTATAATAAATACACACAACAGTATCTGAGAGTCGCCAGGCATAGATTCATTTATAAATCTGAAAACAAATTTGATAGTGAACACATGAAATGGTCCATAGTGATAATGAATAACAAATTTAAAATAATAAATGAGTTTGTTTTTGACTATCGCTACAATTCGTCTGATGTTATTTTATGCACAATTGATGGAATTTATATCAGTGATGTTCCTAACTCTCATGAAAATATAAACCAGTTATCACTTAGCCTTTATAAATTCTAAAAATGAAGTACATTATTCTTTCAGTTGCATTGGTTTCTTTACTCTTTAGTTGTGACAATCCTTACAATAAAGAGTCTGAGGGACTAAACAATTTACTTCAGGAGTTTAACACAGGTATTGCAGTTAAGAATCATCTTTATGTTTTGATTCCTACTTTTTCATGTCTTGGTTGTGTTCAAAGTGCATTAATCAATTTAAACGGTCTATTGGTTGATAATGATAAGCCGAATGTTACTATTATTTATCAGAAAATAGATGTTGATCTGAACCCTTTTAAGGATAAAGCTATTGTATATCAAGATATAAATAGTTCAATAGACAAAATGCCATTTAACATTGCAAATTTGACAGTAATTAAGACAAGTAAGGGAAAGATAAATGATATTCAATTTGTAAATAGTGAGAATATTAATCAAATAATAAATCCCACTATTATTTATGAAATCAGGAAATAATTCACAAAGATTTGTTTAAGCAGATCTAAGCCCGGAAGTTTAAGCTTCCGAACTTTTTCGCTAAGATGTGAATTGTAATAAGCTTAAAAAGAAAAGAATATTCGCTAATAAATACGTATATAAATAAGAATATTTGCACGTGCCTTTGGATTTTTATTATATTTGTATCTATCAAAACACAAAAAATCGCTAATGAAAACAAAACTCACCTTAACCATCGAAGCTTCGGTTATTGAACGGGCCAGGCACTATGCCAGGCAGCAAGGCCGTAGTTTATCTGATATCGTTGAGAATTATTTACTGGTGATTACCCGGGACGGGCCTAAATCCGGGAAAGATATTGCGCCAATTACAAAATCATTGAAGGGTTCCTTCAAAGCGCCTGCCGGTTTTGATTATAAAAAGGACCTTACAAAGGGTCTATCTGATAAATATCTATAGCATGGATAAATTACTGATTGATAGCGATGTAATCCTTTATTTCTTCTTCGACCGACAGCCGTTTGCAGAAAATGCAGCACACATTTTGTCGCTATGTGAAACAAAATCCATTGAAGGCTTTATAACGCCGGTAATCTGCAGCAACCTATACTATCTTCTGAGGCAAACCGCAAAACATGAACGGGTTATAGAAAGACTTGATCAATTATTGACTATAGTGGATGTTCTGGAGATGAATCGTGATATTGTATTACAGGCGCTGGGTTCTGGCTTTACGGATTTTGAAGATGCATTGCAGCATTTCGCAGGGGTACAATCCCAAAAAATTGATGTAATATTAACACATAACCTTATAGATTTTGCCAAAAGCGAAATAGGAGTAATGACTCCAGAAGGCTATTTAAAAGTATTGGCTTCAAGAACAAATGCATAATTTAATTTGATAAACCTGACGAAAATTAATTCTAATCATTCAATCATCCAACAACCTTGCCTTTTCAATCATAAGATAAGTAATAAATAGAGTGGTGGGTCAGAATGGGATTAAATTCTGAAGATGTTTGGAACGCGTTTATAGTGGAGGGTTACAAGCTAAATTTTTCTTATCCTTAGAGTATTTCCAGGTTCTAAAAAATATTCATTGGGTTTGGCAGATTCCGGAAGTCCTGAAGAAATTGCTTTAAGAGCATTTAAAATAAACATGCCCTTATTGTCAACATAAATTTTGCAATATCTTCCAGAACCGGTATTGGCATCAAAGAATTCAATTTTAGTTATTATTCCACATAAACTTGCCGGACGGTTGAATCCATATTCAGGGACTGCTGCATCCCATACTTCTTTTGAAAACAGTTGCAACTTTTTAGCCATGGTTTTTGAATTAAATTGTGAAAGTAAAGAACTATTAAAAAAAGTAAGACAAATATAGTTGTTAAATTTTTATCACCTTAATTTTTATTACAGATTTATGTATATGTTGTGGGTGATGGCTAGATTAGTTTTCTGTTAATGCGTTTATTCATTTCAGTACAATGCTGATTTGTTTTACGAATCAGTCGCAAAAAAATATTTATTGGCATTCGCCATACATTGTTCAATACAATTAGTATAGATTATCATAAATAAAAAGCCCTACAGTATTGATCTGTAGGGCTATTTTGTGGAGATGGCGGGAGTCGAACCCGCGTCCAAACAAGCAGCACTAATGCTTTCTACGCGCTTAGTTTTCAGTTGGTTTTCGGGAGAGTGCCGGGAGAAAACGACCCTACACCATCCTTATTCCTTTTGGTTTTCGAACAGGCACCAGGACCTTACCTGTCTTATTGTGGCATTTGTGATGCTCTGGCCGGGACGCGGCCACACAAGGCTTCCCGGGGAGCAGAAAGCGGCTTAATCCTTGATTAAGCGGCTAACGCGTAATTATAATCGTTGCCAGTTATAGGCTGTGAAAGTTAGATTTTACGGGCTACACTTACAACACCCGGCGTGCTTACATTACCACTTCCTTGCTGTCAAAACCGGTCATCCCCGGTTGATAATGCAGGGGCAAAGATACAAAAACTATACCAGTATTGGAGAGGTGTCAGTTCAAATTTATATATTATCGCTTTGCATACAGGTCCACATCGGCTGCGGATATAGGATTTCCACCTAATATGGCCAGGCGCTCTACCACATTGCGCAGTTCCCGGATATTTCCCGTCCACTCTATTTTTTTGAGTGTCTCTAGTGCCTCGTCGGTAAAAGTCATCGGTGGTTTGCCCTGGCTTTCGCAGATCTCGTTGATAAAATAATTCGCCAGCAAAGGAATGTCTTCTTCCCTTTCGTTGAGGGTAGGTACATGAATTAAAATCACGCTCAGCCGGTGGTAAAGGTCTTCCCGGAAAGTTTTCTTTTCGATCTCTTCCTGAATATTTTTATTGGTGGCGGCAATCACCCTAACATCAACCGGAATCTCTTTTTCACCGCCCACGCGCATGATTTTGTTTTCCTGCAGTGCCCTCAGCACTTTGGCCTGGGCAGCCAGACTCATATCACCGATTTCATCCAGAAAAAGGGTTCCACCGTTGGCTTGCTCAAAATCGCCTTTGCGTTGCTTGATGGCCGAGGTAAAAGAGCCTTTTTCATGACCAAACAGCACACTTTCAATAAGTTCACCGGGAATGGCGGCGCAGTTTACTTCCACAAAAGGGCCTTCAGCACGGAGGCTGAATTCATGCAACCACCGGGCAACCAGCTCTTTACCGGTGCCATTGCTGCCGGTAATCAATACCCGGGCATCGGTAGGAGCAACCTTGTCAATCATATCCCTGATATGTTCCATGGCCGGCGATTCTCCGATCATATCGTATGTTTTGCTCACTTTACGTTTCAGCACACGGGTTTCTTTTACCAGGCTGCCTTTCTCCACGGCATTACGTATGCTTACCAGCAGGCGGTTCAGGTCTAAAGGTTTTGAAATATAGTCGTATGCACCTCTTTTCAAAGCATCCACTGCAGTTTCAATATTTCCATGTCCAGAAATCATCACCACGGGTGTATCGTTCATCACCAGCAATTTATCAAGAACCTCAATGCCATCCATCTGGGGCATTTTAATGTCGCACAAGATTACATCATATTTCTCTGTTGCCGCCAGTTCCAATGCAGTGGGTCCATCAGGAGCCTCATCCATTTCGTAACCTTCATACTCCAGTATTTCACGCAAAGTGCTGCGGATACTGCGTTCATCGTCAATCACTAAAATTTTCGCCATGGTTATTTAGTCTTTAGTCTTTGGGTGTTGGTTTCCCGAATCCCTTACGTACGGGACGCTCCCGGGATTTCGCTTTGCTCAATTCGGTCGTTAGAATTTAGAGGTTAGAAGTTGGAAGTTAGAGGTTAGAAGTTAGAAGTTAGAAGTTAGAGGTTAGAGGTTAGAAGCTGGAAGTTGAAAGTTAGAGGTTAGAAATTTCTCTTTCACTCTTCATTATCTCTCCTTGTCTCCTTGTCTCCAAGTCCCATGAACACCTCATCCGCCTCCGGCACCTTCTCCTAAAGGAGAAGGAACCTTCAAACTTAAATTGGTTGCTCAAAT
>ENA-UOOR01000175-UOOR01000175.1-fermentation-metagenome-genome-assembly--contig:-NODE-175-length-96182-cov-60.525409_pt1 | contig 96182 bp, 73 predicted proteins | sample MGYA00245780_ERZ724029 | MGnify/ENA primary metagenome ERZ724029 (study PRJEB28704, sample SAMN03018315) | fermentation metagenome | biome: anthropogenic terrestrial biome; feature: soil; material...
ATTGACGCCTCAGGAGAGGCGCAATAACGGGAACGTGCCGGAGGCACGAGATACAAAGCAATACGTTCACCATATATTAGTGCCGGAGTTTGGGGTCCCAAGGACGAACAAGGTGAGTTTTTGGGGTAAAAAGATCGGGGTCCCTGAAAAGGAACATCGTGATTTTTTGGGGTGAAAGAAACGAGATACACCAGCATCTTGCAGCCGGTGGAAGGCACCATCTGGGCTGCCAAGCTCCGTTTTGCAGAAGCAGCGCAGCTGCCGGAAAGTGAAGCGACATCTTGACCGTAGGTAAGTAAAGAAAGCGACCTGGAGATCGCTTCTACCTTGTGGCAAACAGAGCTTGCCACCCTAAAGCCTGGAAACGCTACAACTCTACAACCCCAAAACCTCAAAACGCCAAAACTCTACAACCTTAAAACCTTATAAAACCTTCCACCCTTTATCATGAATAATGACACCAATCTCCGGTGTGTATCGGAGGAAGCTGATTGCGGGCTCAGCTCCGTAGCGGAGGATTATTATGCCCGGCATAGCGATTTATCTTGACGAAATATGTATAGCATCAATAATTGGACAGAGTTAATAAACGATATTAAAAGCTATATGTACAGGTATATGGCATCTCAATTTGCCAATCCATATTATAATCACAAGCGAGGTAAGAACCGTGAAAGACGTATTCCAAATCCTGAATCAGATCGATGGCGGTGTTGTATTGGATGCAGCAACGGGGCGGGGAGAATTCATCAACCTGCTGAAACAATACCTGAAAAGCTATACCCAGATCATCGGAGTGGACTATTCCGAGAAAAGTGTAGCTTACGCGCAGAAACTGTTCCCGGAAAATAATGTGGAGATTTACCGTATGAATCTGGAAGATTTACCCTACGAGGACGAGCATTTTGATACCGTTTGCGCTTCAAACTCACTACATCATTTTGAGAACCTGAATAAGGTGATGACGGAGATAATGCGGGTGCTGAAACCCGGAGGTACTTTTATCCTCAGCGAAATGTACGCGGATGGTATCCAGAGTCAACCCCAGCTAACTCATATAATGATGCATCACTGGGTAGCAAAGGTGGATAGTCTGAGCGGAGTATATCACGCAAGCACATTCACAAAGGATGAGCTCATCCGCATCGTAAAGAGGCTGAAGCTCAAGAAAATACACATCGAAGATTTTTATCACGAGGTGGATGATCCCAAAGACCCCAAAACAAGTATCAGTTTGGTGAAAAACTGTCAGGATACCATCAAACGTCTGGAGCAGCTTGGTGAATATCCTGAACTGATAAAAGAAGGCGAAGCGCTGATAGCCCGGATCAATGATATTGGTTTTGCCGGCGCTTCCCGCATCCTGATTACAGCTTACAAATCAAAAGGAGATAAATAATGCTGATAGAAGACGATCTATTTGCTATGACGCAAGCCCAGCTGACAAAGCTGGCAAAAAAGATATCAATCCCCGGATACTCTCAATATAAAGGTACAGAACTCATATTCAAGATATTGGAGTTTCAGGCAGCTCAAGAAGGCCTTGCTTTTGTGACCGGTTGCTTGGAGATAATGGACGATGGCTTCGGATTCTTGAGATTCCCGAACAATAGCTATCTGCCCGGCAAGGATGATGTGTATGTTTCTCTTACGCAAATCCGTAGATTCAGCCTGAAGAACGGTCACATGGTCTCCGGACCGGTGCGTTCACCCAAAGAAGGTGAGAAATACTATGCCTTGTTGCGCGTGGAGGCAGTGAATTATATGTCTCCCTCCGGCTTGCAGGATATGCGTACTTTCGATGAACTCACCCCCTACTACCCCACCGAGCGCTTGAACTTGGAATTTGATCCTGAAAACTATAGCACCCGCATCATCAATCTCTTCACTCCGGTGGGCAAAGGCCAACGCGGTTTGATCGTAGCAGCTCCCAGAACTGGAAAGACTACTCTGTTGCAGGATATCGCCAATGCCATCCTGAGCAATCATCCGGAAGTATATCTCATCGTACTGCTGGTAGATGAACGCCCGGAAGAAGTAACTGAGATGAAAAAAGTGCTGAAGCCCGGAAACAGTGAAGTGATATCCTCCACTTTCGACGAATCACCAAAGAACCACACCAACGTGGCGGAGATCATCCTGGAAAAATCCAAACGTATGATCGAACTGGGGCAGGATGTAGTAATTGTATTGGACAGCATCACCCGTCTGGCTAGAGCTTACAACAATATCACTCCCTCCAGCGGAAAAGTGCTCTCCGGTGGTATCGACGCTAACGGCCTGATCAAACCTAAAAAATTCTTCGGTTCTGCCCGTAATACTGAAGAAGCCGGCAGCCTTACCATCATAGCCACCGCACTCATCGATACCGGCTCAAAGATGGATCAAGTGATCTTTGAAGAGTTTAAGGGAACCGGTAATATGGAACTGGTGCTGGATCGCAGCATCTCCGATATGCGCCTCTACCCCGCCATCGACCTTGTGAAATCCGGTACTCGGCGCGAAGAATTGTTGCTCACCAAAAACGAGATCAATCGTATGTATGTGCTGCGCAAATACCTCAAAACGATCAGCCCGATCCAGGGTATCGAAACCCTGCGTAAACAGATGAAGGCATCAAAGAGTAACGACGATCTCTTGAATTCGATGAGTAATTGATGGAACTAACTGCCCCCGGTGGAGATTTAAATAAAATCAAAACTGCCATCAAGTATGGAGCTGATGCTGTGTATTGCGGTTACAAGCTCTTTGGCTTGCGTGCAAGCGCGACTAATCTATCCAAAGCAGAATTGATGGAAGCCATAGCTTTTGTCCATAATCACAAAGCGAAGCTCTATCTTACTCTGAATGCCTACCTGAAAAATTGCGATTATCCTGCACTGAGGGATTTTTTGCTCTGGCTGAAAGATAGCGGGACTGACGCTGTAATCGTATCAGATCCCGGAGTGTTCACAATGGTGCAGAGTATCACCCAAATACCCATCCATGTAAGCACACAGGCCAACATATGCTCGGTTCAAGCGGCTCACTTCTGGCACAATCTGGGGGCAAAACGCATCGTGGTAGCACGGGAAATGAGCTTCGCCGAGATTGTGGAAACTAAGGCAGCCCTGCCGGATCTGGAAATCGAGTGTTTCATCCACGGAGCTATGTGTGTGGCCTATTCAGGGCGCTGTCTGCTAAGCGCATACTTCAATCGGCGCAGTGCCAACAGCGGGGCCTGTACTCAGGTTTGTCGATGGAATTGGGCACTTACTCAGCAAGAGAGACCGGGTGAATATCTCCCGGTGGAAGAAGATCAATATGGCAGCCATATCCTTAGCTCCAAAGACCTTTGTATGCTGAGTAAAATCCCATTGATGCAAAAAGCGGGTATTGATGCGGGAAAGATCGAAGGACGCATGAAAAGCGAATACTATGTGGCACAGTTGTGTCGTGTATATCGCAAAGCTATGGAAAGCTCCGGACAGGATTCCTCTGTGTGGGAGATGCTGCGTGAAGAACTGCAAAAGGTTTCGCATCGTCCATATTGGGAGGGCTTTTATGACTTTCCTGCTGGTGACGCTGGCATCGTGGAAAAAAGCGACCAAAGCGCTTACATCTCAAAAAGCGAGTATTGTGGAAAAGTAATTGCACATGAAGATGGCAATATGGTTTTCGACTGTCTGGCAAAGATATCTCTGGGCGATACCATTGAATTGATTTTCCCGGAGATAAACCAGGATATCAGACTGCAGGTTAACAAGATATATGATAATGATTACAAAGAACTTGTGTGCACAAAGCCAAACGCACGCTTTAGAGTGCCTTTGGCCCAAAAAGACGTGTTGGGAGCATTGATTCGCCGATGCTTGGATTAAGAGTATTCCTCTCCCTGCTTTTGCTAAGTGCGATCAGCTTGGGAGCGCAGATCCGCAAAGACTTCAGGAACCTTGAAAAGCTATTTGATGAAGGCAAGATAAGCGAACTGCAAAGAGAGCTGACAACGCTGAAACCAAATAAAGACGACGAACGTGCTTTGATGCTGTATTATGATGCAATGCTCAGCACCGGCAAAAGCGACGCCCTAAGTAAATTCAATACTTGCGTGGAGCAGTATCCCAAGACTCTTCATGGACAACTGGCCATGCTGGAAGCTGCCAAGATCCACATACTGGAGAGGGAAATGCAAAAAGCAGGATCTCTATTGCGCCGCATCAATTCTCCTGATATCGTTGAGCGTTTTTATTGGTCAGCAGTGGTGTTTTACTGGTTGGAAGACTATTCTGCCGCGATCGCGAATGCCGAGAATTATATCCGGCTGAGTCCCAAGGGTAAAGAGGTAGAACCTGCGCATTACCTGGTGGTGGAATCATACCTGAACCAGAGAAAATACCAGAGTGCCATCTCCAGTCTATCCAAAATACGCCATATCAAAGCTTATGACCGGCAGTACTATCACTACAAGCTGGGCATGGTATATGAATTGAACTCAAACGCCAAAGAAGCATTGAAGGCATATCGTGAAGGCTATGAGCTGGACAAATACTCTCAAGTGGCATTCAATATCGAAGAACGGCTGTTTGCAATGCGCGGTCGTGCCCCGTCTCTGGATCTAAGTTTTCTATATCCTTATACACCTCTGGACATCCCCGTAGAAATAGCGTCGGATAGCCTTGACACAGAATTGGATGCCGGAACTGAGGTCACAGAAGAGCCAAATCTGCCGGATTTGCCGCCTATCGGCGACTTCCTACCCGTAAAGCTGATAGCCAAGCCCTTGAAAGGTTTCTTTTTGCAGGCGGGCAGATTCTCTGTGGAAACCAACGCAGAACGCTTGTGTCACACAATCCGGGAGATGAATGTCCCCGCTTCATATTATGAGGACAAGTCCCAGGGAAAAACCACATGGGTCGTTCTGGCCGGGCCCTTCAGCAATCGTGAACAGACAGACGGAGCCAAAGCCCGTCTAATAAATCGCGAAATCAACAGCTTTATAGTACAGTACTAAATGGAAAACACCAAACTCACACCCATGCTTCGCCAGTATTTTGAGGTCAAGCAGGCACATCCGGATAAATTGGTCCTTTTTCGCATGGGTGATTTTTATGAAACTTTTTTTGAAGATGCTGTTACTGCCTCCAGAATCCTGAACATAACCCTCACCACTCGCAATAAGAATGACGATAAACCCATCCCGCTGGCTGGTTTCCCCTATCACGCTCTGGAGAACTATCTGGACAAATTGATCAAAAGCGGTCTGAAAGTGGCAATCTGTGAACAAACCGAGGATCCCAAAAAGGCCGTGGGGTTGGTGAAACGTGAGGTAACCGAGATCATAACTCCCGGTGCAGTGCTGGATCAAAACCTTTTGGAAGGCACAGCCAACGTGTTTCTGAGTACCATGTATCGTTCCGACAGGCAAAAACTATGTGGACTTGCTCATTTGGATCTCTCCACCGGTGAGTTCTTTTTTACTGAACTGGCTGAAGAAGAATTGGCCAATGAGTTGCAACGCCTCCGACCCGCAGAGATATTGGTGGACAGCAGCGTCAATGAAGCATATGTGAAAGAATTGAAGCTCGAGCACAATCCCACCATCAGTATCTTTGACAACTGGCAATTTCAACCCGCGGAAGCCAAAGCGCTCCTATTGAAGCATTTCGGCGTCAGCAGTTTGGAACCTTTCGGAGCACATAATCGACCCTATGGCGCCACGGCTGCGGGAGCCACACTGGCTTATGTGATGAGCCTTTACAAGGTTCCTCTCACGCATATCACTGCACTGAGGTTTTATTCATTATCCCAATATATGCAATTGGATGAGATCAGCCGCCGCAATCTGGAGCTGACTCGCAGTATCCGATATGGTAATCGACATGGAAGCTTACTCAGCGTTATAGATCAGAGCCAAACCCCCATGGGCAGCAGGCTTTTACAACAGTGGCTATTGCACCCCTTGATCGAACTGGATCAGATCCTTGCCAGACAAGCCATCGTCTCCGCCTTTATGAAGCAGAGTGCCTATTTGAAAGATATCCGCGTCTCACTAAAAGAAATTGGAGATATCTCCCGGATCGTATCCCGTCTGGGTTCTTTGCGCATAAATCCCCGTGAGCTGTTGGCATTACAGAGTTATCTGATCAGCGCGAAAGAATTGAAACACAAGCTGGAAATCTTTTCTGAAGACCTTTTTGCGGATTGGATAAGCATGCTGGATACTTTCGAGGATATCGATGCCATGATCGACAAAGCCATTGCGGAAAACCCGCCAAACACGATCACCGAAGGTGGCATTTTCAAGCAAGGATACCAGAATGATCTGGATGAACTGATGGAACTGGTACATGATGGTAAAAGCTGGATTGCCAGATTGGAGGACGATGAAAAACGTAAGACCGGCATTCCCAGCCTGAAAGTTGGATACAACCGCGTTTTTGGCTATTACATAGAAGTGACCACGACCCATAAAAGCAAGGTTCCGGACTACTATATCCCCAAGCAGACCCTGGTCAATTCCGAGCGCTATATATCTCCCCGATTGAAAGAATTTGAAGCCAAGGTGCTCTCCAGCGAAGAAAAGATTAAGAATCTGGAGTATGAATTGTACAAAGAGCTGCGAACAGAGCTTGCCACGCACCTGCCCCGCTTGCAGCGGCTCAGCGACATTATTGGCGAGATCGACGTATACAGCTCCATGGCATATCTGGCATGGCAAAACCACTATTGCTGCCCTGTCTTCAGCGAAAACCGAAATCTGCACATTGAGGCTGGCAGGCATCCTGTGATTGAGAAGCTGATGGGCGAAGCGGAATTTATTCCCAATGATACTCAGCTAGACTATCCTGAGACCTGTATCGCTTTGATCACCGGACCCAATATGGCAGGCAAATCCACCTACCTGCGACAGGTAGGACTCTTGGTAATCCTTGCCCAAATTGGCAGCTACGTTCCAGCGAATGCTATGCAAATGCCCATCTTTGACCGGGTTTTTACCAGAGTGGGAGCCTCAGACAACCTTGCACAAGGCCAAAGCACTTTTTTGGTGGAAATGATCGAAACGGCAAACATCCTTAATTCCGCCACTCCCCAATCTCTGATCCTTTTGGATGAGATCGGACGCGGAACATCTACTTTTGACGGGCTCAGCCTGGCCTGGGCTATCATAGAGCAAATCCAGAAACAAATCAAAGCTCTCACCCTTTTTGCAACTCATTATCACGAACTTACAGAATTGGAAAACATATATCCAGACATCAAAAACTACAATGTGGCAGTGAAGCTATACGATGAACAAATGATATTCATCCGCAAGATCGAACGCGGTGGTGCAGATCAAAGCTATGGCATTCAGGTAGCTCGTCTGGCAGGAATACCCAACCGTGTGATCCGCAGAGCCCAAGAGATACTGAAAAACCTGGAGGAACACGAGATCAGTCCCCAAGGACTGAGTAAAAGCCTACGCAAGAAACTGGCCAGCAGCACTCCACAATTGGAAATCTTTGAAGTAATGATAGATAAAGCAAATGAACACGAAGCCATAATAAATCAAATCCGCGAACTGGAGCCCGAAGAATTGAGCCCAATCGCCGCCTGGCAACTGCTCAGCGAACTCCAGAAGCAAATCTTGGGAGAATCATGATACGCAATATATTTTTTGCCATTATCTTAGTGGCTCTTTTTGCCTGTTCCGGCCCACGGGGAAACAGCGCCGGAATCATCAATTCCGAAAGAATATCAAAGACCGAATTCATCAATACATATCGGAGCTATACGGCAAACTTTCAGCTGCAAAACCAGCGTATGCCCACCACAGAAGAAAAGGTGGATGTTTACAAGGACTCATGGAATTACCTTACCCGTAAGGTTGTCTTACAACAGCATTTTAAGCGCCATCAAATCTCAGCAAGCGAACAGGAAGTAATCGACACTTTGCTTACAAACATTCCGCCTTTTCTACTGAATAATCCGGCTCTGATGATTAACGGTAAATTCAGCCATGATCTCTACAATCAATCTGTCCGATATGACAGCCCTCTGAATATGAGTGCCATCCGCAATTCATACCGGGAATCCTATGTGCCGGTGCAGAAGCTGAAAGAGAAGATGATAGACGAGGATCTGTCAAGCAAAAAGAAGAGTGGCAGAATAGCCGACATAGTGGTGAGTAAAGCCGATTTTGAGCTTGTAGTATTTGATCCCCTGGCCATGGAACCTATGCTTAGTGATAGCGAGATCGAAGCGTTTTATCAGAGAAATTTGCAGCGCTTTGCCATGGATCCCATCTACAGCTTAGAATACCTCAGTCTGCCGGTGAAACCCAGAGATGAGGACAGAATCTACACTGAGGCCGTAACAGACAGTATCTACAGACAAGTCCTTGCGGGGAAGAGCTTTGAAACTGTGATCGAAGAAAAACAGGAACAAGTGCCGGGAATCAATCTGCTGGACCCGGGCTTTGTCCTGATCGAAAATATCGATGAGGACATTCTGGAAACTCTGGAAATTCTGGATAATAATAAATATAGCAGTCCCATCGCTTTGGGGCATGGTTTTGCCATCTTCCAGAAACTCCAGCGCACAAAGTCCATGCTGAGCTACAGAGCCTTACAGATACCGCCCATACTTTCGCCCAATACCATCAACTCCCATCACAGCCAGGCTGTGGGAGCACTCAATCTCGCTCGGGATCTGGGAGCGAAAACTGCAGCGGATGAATTGGAACTGGAACTGACGCGAAAGGACACACTTAGTGTCAATGACCTGTGGTACAGTGACAAATTGGTGGTAGATAAAGTGATCAGCGAATTGATGAACCATAAAAAGGGAGACTTTCTGGAGCCGGTGTATTCTACGATCACCGGAAACTGGCTGGTGATTCGCCTCACAGAGAATCAAGTTAACCGCGTGTATCCGCTAGAAAATGTGAGACATATCATAGTACCCGAACTAATGGCTATGCGGCAACGAAGCATGGCACTTCAGAAAGCAGAGTCCTGGCTGATGGAAAACCCCGATCTGGAAACCGATATTCTCAGGGATCGGGTGCAGCACTACCACAAATCCGGCATCGAAAGCCAATATGCCGGCAAATCTTTGGAGCTGATATATCTCAGAGCTATCGACCGTCATTTGCAAAATAAAAGTCCCGTGGTCGACACTTTGGGAGATCTGCAAGTAATCCTGATCCCGAGAGCATATTACAAGAATAAAGCTGAAACAGCAGATCGCGAAACCCTGAGAAAGCTATATGTACAGCAATTGCCCAGAACCTGGTTTGAAGATTGGTTGAACACTCAGATCAACAAGGCCAGAATACAGGTTTTCGTTAGCCCATGAACGATGATTTTTACATGAGAATCGCTTTGGAAGAAGCGCGCTTGGCTGCCGAAGAGGATGAAATCCCCGTGGGCGCTTGCTTGGTAAGAGATCAATCTGTGATCCTGAGAGACCATAATCGAAGCAGACAGACACAAAATCCCATGGCACACGCCGAAAAGCTGATTCTGGACAAAGCACAAGATCTGGATTACAAATATCTGCAAGAATGCAGTCTCTTCATAACATTAGAACCCTGCCTGATGTGCAGTGGTATGATTATCCTCAGCCGGGTGGGGCGCGTGGTCTTTGGCTGTTACGATCCCAAATCGGGTGCAGCAGGTTCCATTTACAACAGCCTTTGGGACAAAAGTTTCAATCACCGTCCGGCTCTTAAGCGAGGAGTATTGGCCGAAGAGTGCGCTTTGGTCTTGACAGATTTCTTCAAGAAAAAACGTTGAACATAGGCGTGGAGAGTTGCCGGAGCGGTTGAACGGGACGGTCTCGAAAACCGTTGTATCCTTTCGGGTACCCAGGGTTCGAATCCCTGACTCTCCGCCATTTATATGGGAGTGTAAATGCATAGTATCCCTTCAGATATCGTTCAAAGCGCAGCGAAGCTCTTTGCCCTGAGCCTCTCTCCCAGTTTCTTTTCCCGTAGCCATCAACACTCTGCTGGCAGCTTGTTTGAATGCGGGAATGTCTTGCTCAAAGTAAGCAAACAAACCTCAATGAATGATATGGATGATATGGATGAACGCCTGCACTACGCACTCCATCTGAGACAAAATGGCATCACAGTACCTGCGTACATTTTGTCGATCAATAAGAACATGATAGAGAGCATTCCGACAGATTCCGGATTGTATCTGGCATATGCATGGCCCAAGGCCCCCGGAAAACCGCTGGCAGACCCACATCCGCGACATCTGGAGCAATACTATCGGAACTGGGCTGCTCTTTTGGCCGCCTGCCACAATGCTGCCGGGACTTACAGATCTGACTTGCTTCCGGATTGGCATGCAGAGTGGCAATCATGTTATAATGATTTGCCCGACAATGAGATGAAGGATTGCTTTGAAGTTCTGAAGGGCGAACTCGATCGCCGGGAAAGAAATATCCTTAACTTTGGAGCCATCCACAACGATGCCCATCCCAGAAACATCCTGCAAAATGGGCAAGTACTCACTCTGATCGATTTTGACCGATGCTGTTACCATTACTTCGTTCAAGACATCGCCAATGCCATTTACAGCGAGTATTCTCGCATAGGATTTCATTCCGGGCACAAATCTGCCTTGATAGAGATGCGAGAGCTTTTCCTGATACCATTTATCCAAGCTTATCTCGCCGCTCACCCACTCCCAAAGGTAGATATATATGAGGTCGAGATTTTCCTGTTGTACAGACAATTCGTGATGTTTAGCAACTTCCAGAGGGAGATTAATGAGGCTGCGCCAGACTATCTGAAAGTCTTCCGTCAGAGGATTATGACCAGAGTTCCCTTTCTTCCTTTTAATATAGAGAGTCTCTTATTCTGACATTCATTCCAAGCTTTCGCTCATGGTCTCAGCCTCACCTTCATCGTGCTTATCTTCAACTCAACATCCATAGCTAAGTGCGCAATACTACACAATATTACGAAATGCCCGGGGTATACAGCGGGATGAAAGGCCTGCGTCTGGCTGAATAAGTATAGCATATCCTTGGACGATAGAATATCTTTTCTTATTGGATCACAAATCTATGTAGTATCTAATATCCAATCTTCCGGGTGACATTGCCTGATTATTATACTATGCAGTAAACAGGTAGAAGCTCCTCGAATGTGGCAGTCCAATATCAGACGAATAGATATTTATTCATCCTATCTGCATGACCATCAGCGTGTTGTGTTATATCGATATAAATTAAGTAGATTTATCTTGACAGATTTATCCGATATTTATTTATTGAAAACAGAAAGCTGAATACGCCGTTCTGATTCGTCAGGAGATATTATCAGCAAAGGAGATGCGATGGACGCGATACCGCTTTTAACCTTAAAGCGCTTGCCCAAATACCTTGATGTTTTAAACAGATTCAAGAAAGCCGGACTCAAGATGGTTTCTGCCACAAAGATAGCCGTCTTTACTGATGTCCACATGACTCAAGTGCGCAAAGATCTATCCTTTACCGGCGTGGTTGGCACTCCAAAGATCGGACACAATATTGAGCAACTGATCATAGCCATCGAGAACTGCCTAAATTGGAATGATATTTCTTCCTGCTTTCTGGTGGGTGTGGGACATCTGGGAAAAGCATTGATGGGATATCAGGAATTGCACAAAAAAGGTTTGCGCATCATCGCTGCCTTTGATACTAATCCGGCGCTTTCGGACACCTATTATCAGGGTATACCGATTCACTCGATGGAGAAATTCAGCAACCTTCTTTCCCGCTTGCATGTGCACATTGGCATTCTCACAGTTCCAGCCGATGCGGCGCAAGGAATTGCCGATCAGATGGTGGAAAATGGAGTTTTGGCTATATGGAATTTTACTCCGGCAAAACTAATACTTCCGGAGGATATCATCATAGAAAATGTAGACATGAGTTCTTCCTTGGCAGTACTCTCGCGTAGAATCGCCGAAAGGTTGCATATCGATAAAGCTTAAGCCGTCTTAAGCCAAGTATAAAAAATCAAAAAATAAATGAATCTCATATTCCCGAAATACATGAAAAATACATATACAGGAGTAGACATGAGTGCCGAATACGCAGCCGCTCACAGCTTCAACAAGGTGATCGACATTCTGGATCGTTTCGACAGAAGCGAAGCCAAGATCATCCCCATTCTTCAGGCAGTACAAGAAGAATACCGTTACCTGCCTCAAGAAGTACTTACTTTTATAGCCACATCTCTGCGCATCTCCCCTGCCAGACTATTTGGTGTAGCAACTTTTTACAGTCACTTTTCATTGGAACCCAAGGGAAAGCACATCATAAAGATGTGTGATGGCACAGCCTGCCATGTCCGTGGCTCCTCAGCGGTAATTGATGCCATTCGCAATAAATTGAATCTCAGTGACAAAAAGATTACTACAGACGACATGATGTTCACATTTGAAACCGTATCCTGTTTGGGTGCCTGTGGATTGGCCCCGGTTTTGGTGGTGGATGATGAAGTTCACGGCCAGATAACTGCTGAACAGGCTTTGGAACTGATAAGCAACATCGAAGAAAAGGAGAAGGAAAATGCCTAAACTCGAAGAGCTCCGTGATGCTTATAATGAAGCTCGCGCGCTATGTGACAAGCGCATTATCGTTTGTGCCGGAACAGGTTGCATTGCCAATGGTTCCATGAAGGTTTTTGAAGCTCTTAAAAACGCCATTGCCTTAAGTGGATTGGAAGTAACCGTCTCCCTGAAATCTCATGATCCCAAAGAACATAAACATCACGATGTATATATGATTGGCAGCGGATGTCAGGGATTCTGCCAGGTCGGTCCCCTGGTTACCATCGAACCAGCCGGGATAATGTATGGTCATGTAAAACCGACAGACGCCGAAGAAATTGTGGCTCAGTCGATCGTAAAAGATGAAGTGATAGAGCGTTTGCTGTATCATGATCCCGTGTCTGGAACCGCTTATAAAGGACCGGGTGAGATTCCTTTCTACGTCCGCCAACAGCGTACCGGATTGAAAGATTGCGGTAGGATAGATCCCTCCAACATCTCTGAATACATAGCTCATGGCGGGTACTTTTCAGCCCGAGACGCATTTATGAAATATGATGCTGAAGCACTGTGCAATTTATACAAAGAAAGCGGGTTACGCGGTCGTGGTGGCGGTGGTTTTTTAACCGGTCTGAAATGGGATTTTGCACGCAAAGAAAACAATGAAAAGAAATACGTGGTCTGCAATGGTGATGAAGGTGATCCCGGAGCTTTTATGGATCGTTCCATATTGGAAGGTAATCCGCATAGTGTGATCGAAGGCATGATGATCGCCGCCAAAGCAATCGGAGCCAACGAAGGTTATGTATATGTTCGCATGGAGTATCCCCTGGCTTGCTCAAGAATTCGTGAAGCCATAGCTACAGCTGAAGAATACGGCATTTTGGGAGACCATGTGTTTGGCAGCAAAGAGAGTTTCCATATCAACGTGATGGAAGGTGCCGGAGCATTTGTCTGCGGAGAGGAAACCGCTCTTATAGCCTCGATCGAAGGCAAACGTGGTATGCCCTCACCCAAACCTCCATTCCCTGCTCAGAAGGGACTCTTTGGCAAGCCCACCGTGATCAACAATGTGGAAACCCTGGCTTTGGTGCCGATTGTAATGCAAAAGGGAGTAGAAGACTTCCGCAAGGTGGGGAGCGCCAAATCTCCAGGCACGAAGACTTTTGCGCTAACCGGGCATGTGGCCAACACCGGACTGATCGAAGTACCTTTCGGCACCACTATCCGCGAGATCGTTTTCGAGATCGGAGGAGGCGTATTTGACAAAGATGGCAAGATTAACAATGATGCCTTCAAAGCCGTTCAGATCGGTGGTCCCAGCGGTGGTTGCCTCACTCGTGAACACTTGGATCTACCCCTGGATTTCGATTCTTTGGGATCGATCGGAGCGATGGTTGGTTCAGGTGGGATGGTAGTGATGAACGACAGCACCTGTATGGTGGAAACAGCCCGCTATTTCATGACATTCACTCAGCACGAATCCTGTGGTAAATGTGTGCCTTGTCGTGAAGGGACGCGTCAGATGCTGGAGATTTTGGAAGACATCACCAAAGGCGAAGCCGATGAAGAGAGCCTAGAGCTCTTGCAGGAAGCTGGAGAAGCCGTAAAGATCACCTCTTTATGTGGTTTGGGCAAATCCGCTCCAAATCCCGTGCTATCCACTCTGCGATATTTCCGCGACGAATATGAAGCGCATGTGAAGGCGAAGTATTGTCCCACGAAGACTTGCAAAGCCCTCAGTCCCATCAGCATTGATCCTACTCTTTGCCGTGGCTGCACCCTGTGTAAGCGGGTCTGTCCGGTTGGAGCGATCTCCGGTGAAGTGAAAAAACCGCATGTCATCGACCCCATGGTTTGCATCAAATGCGGAGCTTGTATCGCAACCTGCAAATTCAAAGCCATCAGCTAATCAGGAGTATATAAAATGGAAAGATATGTATATATAAATGACCGTCCCGTTGTCTGGGAAGACGAGAAGAATATTCTTGAACTGGCCCGGAAAGCCCACATCGATATCCCCACTTTCTGCTATCATAGCGATTTGAGCCTGTATGGCGCTTGCAGATTGTGCATGGTGGAAGTTGAAGGACGCGGTTTGGTGACATCCTGTTCTACCGCTCCATTTGAAGGCATGAAGATCAAAACCCATACCGAACAGATTTTGAAATTGCGCAAAACTATCGTGGAAATGCTGCTGGCAAATCACGATCAAGAATGCCCTAAATGCTCACGTGCCAACGATTGTAAGCTTAGAGATATTTCAAATCGGCTGAGCATCGACAAGGTGCGTTTCCGTAGAACCCGGCAAGCCAAGCCGAAGGATCTGGGCAGTGAATGTCTGGTGAGAGACCCCAATAAATGCGTTCTCTGCGGCGATTGCGTGAGATTCTGCAGCGAGATCCAGGGCATTGGTGCTATCGATTTTGCTGCACGCGGACAGAATGTATGTGTAGCCGCGGCATATGGCAAAAGCCTGGCTCAGGTAGATTGCATCAATTGCGGACAGTGTGCAGCAGTGTGCCCTACCGGAGCAATAGTGGTAAAAAGCCATATTCCTCAGACATGGGAAGTGATTCACGATTCAACCAAGACAGTTGTAGCTCAGATCGCTCCCGCGGTGCGCGTGGCCTTGGGTGAGATGTTCAACCTTCCTGCCTGTGACAATACAACCGGCAAAATGGTCGCCGCTTTGCGTATGATCGGATTTGATCAGGTATACGATACAGCTTTTGCGGCTGATCTCACTGTGGTTGAAGAAGCCAACGAATTCATCGCCCGCAAATCCAAAGGCGAAAAACTGCCGATCTTCACTTCATGCTGTCCAGCTTGGGTGAAGTTTGCCGAACAAAGCTATCCGCAATTATTGGAGAATCTTTCCAGCTGCCGTTCTCCTCAGCAGATGTTTGGTGCCATTGCCAAAGAGCGTTTACCGAAACTGTTGAAAGTGGACAAAAAGGACTTGGTGGTAGTATCTATAATGCCTTGTACCGCCAAAAAGTATGAATGCAAGCGCCCAGAATTTACTCATGACGGCATCGCAGACGTGGACATCGCTCTCACCACACAGGAACTGGGCAGGATGATCAAAGAAGCCGGAATTGACTTTGAAGCTTTGGAACCGGAATCCATGGATCTACCCCTGGGCTTTGCTACCGGAGCGGGCATGATCTTTGGCAACAGTGGCGGAGTGTCCGAAGCAGTACTCCGTTATGCTGCTGACAAATTTGACATCCCCGTGCCCGAAAACATTGTTTTGCAAGAAGTGCGGGGCGAATCCGGAATACGTGAAGCTGTGTTGGCGGATGGAAATCTAAAGATGGCCGTAGTTCATGGCATCAAAAACGCGCAGGAATTGTGCGACAAGATACTGGCCGGGGAAGCCGAATATGACATCGTGGAAGTGATGGCATGTCCAGGCGGATGCACCGGAGGGGCAGGACAGCCGATCGTGATGGATCGCATCAAACGCAAGAAACGCACCACATCTTTGTATCACGCGGACAAAACCATGCCTATGCACAGAGCTCAGGACAACCCTTTCATTGGTGAATTGTACGAGACACTACTGGACACACCCAACAGTCACAAAGCCCATGAACTCTTGCACACTGCCTACAAGCATCGCAAACGCATTGACGATGACGAGCTGTCTTTTTCCGGAGCCGGTAGCGAAGACCGTTGCAAGATAAGAGTTTGCGTGGGCACATCCTGCTATCTGCGTGGTTCCCAGGATATCCTGGCCAAAACCTTGCAAATGGTAGAAGAAAACGCTTGGGGCAGCCATTTCGATATCGCCGCCACATTCTGCAGCGAGAAATGCGACAAAGGCCCAAATGTGCGAATTGGTGAAGAAGTGATTCATAGAGCCACCCTGGAACAGGTAAAAGATCTCATCAGCAAAGAAGCGAAAAAGAGAGTACAATGAAGAAGATCCTGATCTGTATGGGGAGCTCCTGTTTTGCCCGTGAAAACAGAGATAACCTCCGCGTGATCGAGGAGTTTCTGAAGAATCACGGGATCAGTGATAGTGTGCATATCGAAGGCTCGCTCTGCATGGGGCAATGCCATCGGGGACCAAACATAACCATCAACGGCAATGAATACCACGAAGTACGTGGTGAAGAACTGCCCGAGATACTGAGAAAAGAACTGATAGAACTATGAATAAGCCGATTTACACCGAGAAAACACAGTGTCAGGATTGCTACAAATGTGTTCGTGGATGCCCGGTAAAGGCTATCCGCGTGGTGGATGGCAGCGCCCAGGTGATGCCGGAAGCGTGCATCCTTTGCGGGCATTGCACCGAAGTATGCCCCGTGGGAGCCAAAAAGATCAGAGACGATCTAAGCTTGGCTATGCAGCTGTTGAAAGACAAGAAGCATGTGTATGTTTCTTTGGCTCCTACCTTTCGAACAGAATTCAACGGGATGAATGAGGCGAAGCTGATCGGGGCGATCCGTAGCCTTGGTTTTGCCGGTGTATCGGAAACAGCATTGGGAGCGCAGGTGGTGTCATCTGCCTGCGCTCAATTGCTCCGTGAGGGGGATCATTCGCTGATGATATCCTCAGCCTGTCCCAGCGTAATCCATCTCATTGAACAGTATTATCCGCAGCTGGTGCCCTTTATAACTCCGGTTTCCTCACCTCTGCAAGCTCATTGTAAGCTACTTAGAGAGGAATATGGCGCAGATATCGGAATAGTATTTATCGGACCATGTATTGCCAAAAAGAACGAAAGCACAGACAGCTTTGATGTCGCTCTCACTTTTGCCGATCTCAGGCGTTGGTTCAACATGAATGTCATCGATTGGGATAAGGTGAGCCTCGAAGATAGTTTTGTACCAGAAGCCGCCGCGGAGGGTGGATTGTATCCCATCGATGGCGGCATGATCGAAGGCATCAAGTACTATGGCGTTCCCGAAGACACCCTTTTTATGTGCTTCTCCGGAGTCGAAGAGATAATGGAGGCATTTGATGAAATTGATACCAGAGGTTTTGATCACCCGGTATTCGTGGAAACTCTAGCCTGCGTAGGTGGTTGCGTGAATGGCCCCGGAGTAAGCAAAAGAGGGTCGATAGCCCAGAAACGTTATAAAGTACAAACACTCACACCATCCGCCCCTGCCAGCCGCGATATGCAGCCTCTGGACATCGGAAAAACATTTCATGAAAGGGAAATCGTAAAGGGAGCTCACAGCAAACAGGAGATAGCCGCGGCACTATTGAGAATTGGCAAAAAACGTGTGGAAGAAGAGCTGAATTGTGGTGGTTGTGGATACGATACCTGCAGGGATTTTGCCTGCGCCTTGATAGAGGATAAGGCCGAACCGGCAATGTGTGTATCGTATCTGCGCAAACTGGCTCAGAACAAGGCTGCCGCATTGATTAAGGCAATGCCATCCGGGGTGGTAATCGTAGATGAGAATCTGAAGATTATAGAAAGCAACGCCCGCTTTATCCAGATCATCGGTGGCGATGCCAGCATCATCTCTGAAGCGGATCCTGACCTGGAAGGCGCGTATCTGGAACGCCTAGTAGATTTCCACGAGCTCTTCGCCGAAGCACTGCGGGAAGGCACTGAAGTTAAGATTCAAGATATTCGCCGAAATGGGCGCATCATCCGCTTGACGCTGTTTTCGATCCAGAAGCATCTGGTCTTGGGTGGTATCCTGCAAGACATCACAGAGCCGATGATACAAAGTGAACAGATCATCGAAAAGGCTAACGAAGTGATGAAAAAGAACCTCACTACAGTACAACAAATTGCCTTTCTTTTGGGAGAAAACGCCGCGGACAGCGAGGTCTTGCTCTCATCCATCATCCAGAGCTTTGCAAACAAGGATGCACCAAAGTGAATTCCTACTTCCTTGAAGCCGATCACTTTCAGATATGTAAAAATGGATATCTTTCCTGCGGAGACACCTTTTACAGTATAAAGAACGATAATGGAATCATCTGTGTGTTGGCAGATGGCTTGGGCAGCGGAATCAAAGCCAGTGTGCTCTCCACTTTGACCACTACCATGGCAGCGGGCTTCATGTCCTCAAAAGTAGATATCAAAAGAGCAGCAGAGATCATATTGGAAACTTTGCCGGTATGTTCTTACAGGCAGATTGGCTATAGCACTTTCACCATAATTGAAGCCAGTAACAGCGGACACATTAAGGTGATTGAACACGACAACCCTCCTTATATGCTTCTGAGGGCCGGGAAAAGCATCCCGGTGGAAAAGCAGGAAATCCCCATCAAGACATTCCGTAAAAGCCATTTATACTATTCAGAATTGGATCTCTTGCCCGGCGACAGAGTGGTTTACTTCTCTGATGGTGTAAGCCAATCCGGGATGGGTTTGCCACACCTGCCATTGGGCTGGTTGGAAAGCGGAGTGGAAAAATACTTGGAAAAGTTGCTGATAGACAGCCCCGCAATATCTGCCAGTGATATCTCTCGTAGAGTGGCATACAAAGCCAGAGAGTATGACGGCAACAAAGCTGCCGACGATATCAGCTGTGCAGCCCTATATCTGCGCAACCCCCGCCGAACTATGCTGGTTACAGGGCCTCCCTACAAGAAGGAGCATGACAGCACTCTGGCAGATATGGTAAGCAATTTCGATGGCAAAAAGCTGGTATGTGGGGGCACTACTGCCGCGATCCTTTCACGGGAATTGAAAACTCCCATCAAAGTGAATCTGAAAGAGATAAAGTCTTCCTCCGAGGTACCACCCAGCGCGGAGATGAAGGGTTTTGATCTGGTTTGCGAGGGAACCATTACCCTATCTCGCTGTTTACGTGCTTTGCAAGAAGGCCAAGTGCCGGATAAGATGCCGGAGGACGCGGTAAAGCGATTGATAACAATCCTTTTGGAAAGTGATATTATAGAATGTGTGGTTGGCACCAAAATCAATGATGCCCATCAAGATCCCGCGCTTCCCAAAGATTTGGAGATCCGCCGAAACTTGATGAAGCAATTCTGCAAAGTATTGGAAAAGAAATATTTAAAATCCACAAGAATAGTGTTTATATAGTTTGAAAATCGGACAAGAACTATCGGACAGTTGATTCTGGAAAGATAATACTTATCTCCCTCTGCGCGCTTTGCTGCGAATCAGACGCGTGAGCGCCGTTATCCGTAATCCCTTCACCATACAATGCCCGTATGGTTCCCGCATTCCGCTTTGCAGGAATCACATCTCCCATTATCTCCCGCAAGAGATGAATGGCATTTTCCTTTTCCAGAAGCAAAGCGACAGTAGGTCCGGAGCGCATGAAGCTCTCCAACCCGGTATAGAAATCCTTCTGTAAATGTTCCGCGTAAAAGAGCCGGCATAGCTGAGTATCAAAGTGGACCAGCTTCATATCCAATATTCTGAAGCCGTGCTCTTCCAATATGCTGATGATGTGCCCGATATGCCGATGGTACACCGCGTTTGGTTTGATCAGAAAGAGGCTGCGCTCAATCATCTCTTTACGTAAATAGTCTCGATATAATCCAGGGCTGCTACTTTGATGGAGATGTCGCGGCTCAAAACCCTGCTCATTTTGATCTTATGGAGCAGGATCTCGGTCCAGATTTCATACACTTCGCCAGCTTTGAATTCCTGACCGGTATAGAGCTTCAGCATGTCCGGATAAAAATCATCACGATCGGAATCGACCCGGGCGATAACAAGCTTTTGGGTGTCTGAGCAGAGGTCATATTCTTTATACCTGATGTCGATCACGGCATAGCCAAGCTTCAAGAGATTTTCAAAATTGATCTGTAATTCAACGTTGTTCAGCATATTCGGAACTCCCGATTTTAATTTTCTCGACAGATTTGCATCTGCTTGATTTCTTGGTATCCAAACTGAAATTCTTCCTTATTACGTCAAGTAGAATTTCAGAATAAATGCTCAAAGGAGCCAGGATGTCCTCTTTCCGGATGATTAGTGATTACGCCCCCGCCGGGGATCAACCTCAAGCCATCGATGAGCTGGTGAGCGGCATACAAAATGGTAAACAGTTCCAGGTGCTTTTGGGAGTGACAGGCAGCGGAAAAACCTTCACGATCGCCAATGTAATCCAGAAATTGAACCGCCCCACTCTGGTGCTTTCTCACAATAAAACCCTGGCAGCTCAGCTATATGGCGAATTGAAACAACTGTTTCCGGATAACGCTGTGGAATATTTTATCTCCTATTACGATTACTATCAGCCTGAAGCCTATATACCGGGTAAAGACATCTATATCGAAAAGGATTCGGATATCAATTCCGAGATCGAAAAGCTGCGTCTGCGCGCAACCATGAGCCTGATGGAACGACGGGATGTGATCATCGTTGCCTCGGTTTCCTGCATATATGGACTGGGGGTTCCCGAAGAATACCGGGAAGCTCTCATCCGCCTGAAACGAGGTATGCACATGGAGCGGGATGAACTTTTAAAGAAGCTTATCACTGCCCACTACTCCCGCAATGACATCGCTTTTGAGCGCGGTGCCTTCCGGGTTCGCGGAGATACGGTGGATATCTATCCCGCATATCTGGAACACTGTCTACGCGTGGAATTCTTTGGCGATGAAATTGTGAATCTGGAAAAGCTGCATCCCATATCTTATAAAAGCCTAGGCGCTGTGGATGAATATCCGGTGTATCCTGCCATCCATTTTATCATGAATGAAGAAAAAATGGCAGGCGCTTTACACTCTATCGAAGCCGAGATGAATCAACGGGTACAATACTATCTGGACAATCAACGCTATGTGGAAGCAGATCGCCTCAAACAACGCACAATGTTCGATATCGAGATGCTGAGAGAACTGGGCTTTTGCAGTGGCATAGAAAACTACAGTCGTCACCTCACCGGTGCTGCGCCGGGCGAGCCTCCAAATTGCCTTTTAGACTACTTCCCCGATGATTTCCTGTTCGTAATCGACGAATCCCATGTGAGCATCCCGCAGGTTCATGGTATGTACGGCGGAGATTTTACCCGTAAAAAGAACCTCGTAGAGTACGGCTTCAGATTACCTTCCGCTTTTGACAACCGACCTCTTCGCTTCGAAGAATTCGAAGAATATCTGCACAATGTGATCTTTGTGTCTGCCACACCTGCAGATTATGAATTGCAAAAGACCGGTGGCGAGATCGTGGAACAAGTGATCCGCCCCACTGGTCTCACCGATCCGGAGATCGAGGTCAAACCTATCAAAAATCAGGTTGACGATCTCATCGCGCAAGCCAAAGATCGAGTGGCAAAAGGGCACAAGGTTTTGGTGATGACCCTCACCAAACGCATGGCAGAGGATCTCAGTACCTATCTGAATAAAGCCGGAATCCGCAGCAAATATCTTCACAGCGACATCGACAGCATTGGCAGGGCAAAACTCATTCGAGAGTTGAGGTTGGGAGAATTTGACGTGCTGGTAGGCGTGAACCTGCTTCGCGAAGGGCTTGATCTACCGGAAGTATCTTTAGTAGCCATTCTCGACGCGGATAAGACCGGTTTCCTTCGCTCCGCCCGATCCTTGATCCAGATTTCCGGTAGAGCCGCTCGAAACGTTGAAGGTAAAGTAGTATTTTATGCTGATGTAATCACTGATGCCATGCAGCATACTATCGACGAAACCAACCGGCGTCGAAAAAAGCAACTGGGCTTTAATGTGACTCACAATATCACCCCCACCACGATTATGAAAACAGTAGAGCAAATCATGCAATCCACCGCCATCGCCGAAGGTTACGAAAAGAAAGAAGAAGATGTGCAGCCTCAAAAAGAGGAATTTCAAGAATACCTCAATCTGGATTCCGTGTCCAAGGTACTGGAGCTATTGAAAAAAGAAATGCAAAAGGCCGCAGCTAATCTGGATTTTGAACGTGCAGCAGAATTAAGAGACAGGATCTGGGAGATGGAAAACTATAGTAAAACTCCCGAGAAGGAAAATCTGAATCCAGCTGACAGCTAGCCTCTTTCTGAATAGCAGGTTGCGATAAGACTGATCCCGAGCAACATTCTGCCATTGTCAATATATGCCTCACACTCAAACAGCCACCGCGGAGGACTATGCCTTATCCCGTGCCCAGTCCAATATGGACAGAAAAAGAAAGGCAGAACCGAAGCTCCGCCTTTCCTTACTAGTTGTCAAAATGCTAAGTATTACTTTTTGACAGCGTCTTTCAGTTTTTTACCCGCTTTGAAAACAGGAACTTTGCGTGCCGGAATCTTCAAAGGAGCTTTGGTTTTGGGATTGATACCTTTACGAGCTTTGCGGTGTGCAACGCTGAAAGAACCAAAACCAACCAGTGAAACCTTTCCGCCCTTCTTAAGGGTCATGGTGATTCCTTCAAGAACGGATGCGAGAGCAAGGCCGGCAACTTTTTGGGTTACGCCGGCGTCGGACGCGATCTTTTTTACTAATTCATCTCTGCTCATTTTACCTCCTCTTGTAGTTTGGATAAGCGTTAGAGATATTTCAAAGTATAGAGAATGCGATCTTGGAAATTCTGTCAACCAAAAAAATCCGTTTGTAGCCTTGATTTCAGGCATTTTGGCCCATATCAACAGGTGCGAATGATGTTATAGTATTATACGGCAGCCAGTTAGCCCATGTTTAAAATTATGCACAAATATCCCTATTTTTTTTTATGTCAAGGCTCTAGCTCATATTTTTAGGTTGACAAAATAGGCTGATATCAGATGATGCGCATAGATTAAAAACTGGAGGATTTAATGCTGAATCACAGATTTCTCGCTCTTGTCGCACTGATGGTGTTGATAATCCTGAGCGCTTGCTCCTCAAATAAACAAATAGAAGTGGAACCTGAGCCGCAAAGAGACCCGCTCGCGCTGGCGCGTGAAGCAGCCCTTGAAGGTTCAGATAACTATGATAGCGGGATGTTTGAAGCTGCTATAATGTCATTTGAAGAAGCGATCGCCCTCTTCTCTGAAGCCGCCCCCACAGCAGCTCCCGGCGATTCCATCGCTTACAACCTGGAAAGTATGCAGCTCAATATTGCCAAAACGCATGTGGATCTCGCATACGAAAGCATCGAAGCCAGCATATTCACTGAAGCCATCCAACACTATGAAACTGCGTTAAATATCTACAAAAACCACACCCCGGTACGCATCAGTCAGGATGAGTTGGACGAATATGTGAAAGGCGCGTTAAACAATCTAGCCATCGCATCAAAAAGCTCCTACGATTTTGAAGCTGCGCTTACTTACTACGACCAGCTTTTGGAAATGGAACCCAATAATGCCGACGTCTTAAATGCAAAGTTCTTTGTCCTGAAAGATGACATCAAGGACAACGCGCGCGCGTTCCAAGTTCTGGAAGACTACGCGACTGTATCCAATGACGCCGCAGCATACATCATGCTTGCCGAAGGTTACGCTCAATCCGGGGATATCAGCCAGGCCGAGAAAGCCTATCTGAAAGCAGAGACTTTGCGTTCCGATGCCGATATGTTTACCCGCATTGCAAATTTCTACAGGGCCAACAGCCAGTGGGAAAAAGCCAATATATATCTGGAGAAATTGGCAGCCACCCAACCGGAAGCTTCGATTTTGGCAGTGGTCTACTCTCAGATCGGTCAGAATTACAATAAATTGAACAACCGTAGCAAGATGATCGAGTATCTGGAAAAATCCGTGAACATCAATCCGGATCCCAGAATTGCTCTTTCGATAGCCGGGCACTACAACGGCGTAAAAAGCTGGAGCAAAGTAATACAATACAGCACAATCGTTCTCAGCGCTGAACCCAACAATTCCGACGCCCGCATCTTGCGCGGTGTAGCCTACTATCAGCAAAAGAATTATACTGCCGCGAAAGCCGACTTGGAAAGACTCACCTCCGATCCCAAATACGGAAACCAAGCCCAGGCCATATTAAAAGCGATAAAGTAAATAACCTATTATCAGGGCGGGCGGAATGCGATTTTCGTCCGCCGCTTTTTTACGATGAATAAACTGAAGACCGACGGCTCCATAAAAGCTGTATATAAATACAGTGAAGGCAAAAAAATATCGCGACCGATTGTAGGCGCAATCGTACCGGCCGGGTTCCCTTCTCCTGCGCAGGACTACATAGAAGGCATGCTGGACATATCGGAGCATCTCATCCGCCATCCATCATCCACATTCTTCATGTACGCGGATGGCTATTCGATGATTGGCGCGGGAATTCAGCCCGGAGACCTTTTGATCGTCGACCGAGCCATTGAAGCCAAATCCAATAAAATCATAATAGCGATAGTGGATAACGAACTTACCTTGAAGAGGTTGCGGATAGAGGACGGACAATATTGGTTAGTACCCGAAAATGAGGAATTCGAACCCATTCGCATCCATGAGGAGATGGATTTCATCGTTTGGGGAGTAGTTACTTTTGTAATCCACCAACTTTGATGATACGCGCCGTATATCTCTGCATCCTGCTATTCGCGCTTTTCTTCACATCACTTTATGCCTCCGACTTCGCATTTCAAGAAAATGTCCGGCTGATTCCCGAACAAGACACCTACGATCTCACACATTCCCACATCGTATCGCTATCAGAAAAAGTAAGCGGAGATTCACTGATCTACATCAAGGATGTGGACTATGCCTTTGATTATAAAGCCGGCAAGCTAATTCTGCTGAAGCACATCACTAGCCCGGTCCTATCGGTCTCTTATCTTATAATCCCTCCGCAGCTGGCATCACAACGCAGTCTCTACGAGCGAATCGCGATCACGGACAGCCTGGATATCGTCCACCGGCAAAGCACCCGGGATTGGTTTTCGGATAGCAGTAGATTGGACATCAGCGGTAGCAAGACCTTCTCTCTCAGCTTTTCCGAAACCGGAGATACAGACCTGTTGCAATCTTTGTATGTAAACCTCAGCGGCGAGATATCAAAAGATGTACGGATAAACGCTCAGCTATCTGACAGTCAAAGCAAACTGAGTCCAGAAGGTGACAGCAAGGAACTCTCCAGCCTGGATCAAGTATTTGTGAGAGTATATGGAAAAAAGTGGGAACTGGGAATGGGAGATCTGGATCTGCAGTATGACAACAGTCGCTATCTGAATTATCAAACCAAGCTGGAAGGGATATCCGCCTCATACACAGCAGAGCACGAAGTTTTTGCTGCATTCAGTGCTGCCAGCGGGAAAAGAGCTTTCATGCAGATCAGTATTATTGATGGAAAACAGGGGCCATATTATCTGACGGCAAATTCAAGTCAACGCAGCTTCATCGTGATTGCGGGCACCGAACAGATCTATCTGGACGGCAAGCTGATGGAGCGTGGAAGTGATTACTACATAGATTATAGCGACGGATCGGTGATGTTTCGCCGCACTGTAAGCTCCCTGAATTCAGTGAACGCCTGGTTCGAATATTCCGATGAAAACTACAAGCAGTCCAACTACTACAGCAGTTCAAAGCTAAACCTCCTACCCGGCCTCAGCATCAGCCATCACATGATCCATCAGGTAGATGCCAAAAATCATCCCCTGTTGTTTATTTTCAGTCCCGCAGATCTGGACAGTCTTGCCGCCGCGGGGGATGATATGGTACTCGCGGATGGAGTAATGGAAAGCGAGCCCGGAAGCGGTAATTACAAGCTGTTGTTCGACGATATGGGTATGGCATATTATGAATACGCACCGGGAGATTCCAGTGCCATTTACAACATTGTTTTTAGCTTTATGGGGGCAGGAAATGGCGACTATGAGGAATACTCGGTGGGTAGGTTCAGATATGTGGGCATGGGCCTGGGTTCCTGGCAAGCAGTCAAAACCATCATTGCGCCGGCTACTCGCAGCAATATGGAACTAAGCCTGGATTACAGCGGCACTTTCTTGAAAAGCGGAATTGACGCTCTATACAGCTTTAACGATGCCAATACGCTTTCTTCCCACGATGATAAGGACAATTCTGCCGGGATTGTATCTATTTGGATGGCTTTGGCAGATAGGGATCAACCTTTCAAGGCCAAGATCGATGCCAGCCACAGATTTGCCAATACCTACAGATTTGGCAGTGACGGAGCGCCCGAACACGATTTTGCCGCCTTGGCAGATAGTGACAGCCTCCGGATGAGCAATGTAGATCTCACTTTATCATATGCGGGATCCTTGTTCAAACCGGAGTTGTTACTGCGCTATCGGGATATCAGCACTCGCTACATCCAGCGGGCCATTCGTTTTTCGTCAGACAGTGCGGCCCGGTCTTTGTTGCCATACCTGAGATTACGCAATACGATATCCGATCAGGAAGGCAAACAAAGCAGCCTACTGATGTACCACAATGCCGAATTGGGCTGGCAATATGGTATGTTTGGTCTCAATTTTTCCGGGTTGTATTCCAGTCTGGAAGAAGACAATAGCACTCTACCGGGCACCAGATTGATCCGATGGCAACCAGGATTTGACATAAAAAGCAAAAGCCAATTGACCACAGTATCCTATACTGAGGACAGAAACAGCATCAAAACCACAGCTTGGAAGGAGATTAATTCTCAACAGACCTATATGCTGAAACACAGCAGCAATTTCGATAAGCACAGATTGGATATGGATTTCAGCCACCGCATCATTCACAACCGGACCAGCGATAGCAATCCCAAAAGCAATTACGATCTTTTTTCCTACCACTCCAGCCACAATCTACTGAAAGGTGCTTTCAACCTCTTTGGCAACTATCAATTGAATCAAACTGAGTTTTATCCCAAAATCCGTGAGTTGGTCTGGGTGGGACAGAGTCAGGGCATATACGACAGCACGGGAGTAGTGGTTAACGACGGTGAATATATCTACGAATACATCACCTCTCCCACGGGAAGCCTGTCTTCGGAGATATCCGCCACCGCGGGTTTGTATATTAAACCCGGCTTGTATCTCAGCGCTCCGGTCTGGCAAAGAATTCACAGCGACATCACCCTAAACGCCAATGAGCAACGCGCCCAGGGAGCAAAATGGCAGAGCTATCTCTTGTTGCCACAATACTCATACAACAATAATACTATGTATGGCCGTAGGGCGTTACTACAAAACTTTTGGCTGGATATCTACCGCGGGCGGGTGTTGGCATATCTTAGTCTGGAGCGCAATCGCAGCCTGGATCATCGTTATCAGGAGGATGAGAAAACTAGTGAAAGTCTCGAACAGCTCCAGTTTGATTTCCGGAATTTTTACGCTGTAAACACTCGCTTCGTGCTGGCTCACCAACAGCAAAGTGAGAGCCGTTACTCCTCCGAAATCGATCTTTTAAAAGCCTCTGTATTGATGGAGAAAATCCTGAATCCCCAAAACACGATACAGGTGGAAGGGGGATTTGAAACAGAGCGAGGGAAGCAGCAACAACAAACAGAATCTTACGACTTGAAGCACACATACTTGTCCGGCTCTCTACGCAGTGTCTTTATGCAGAAATACAGGATCACGTTTTCCGCCAGTCTGGGCTACAATAAGCGAGAAGGAGATTCCTTTCTGCTGTTTCTACCCCAAAAACGAGAAGGACTGTTGGCAGATGCCAATTTATCGGCTATATATAGAATAAACGACTTCAGTTCATTCAGCCTGGAATACCGCTTCGGAAAATACCCCGAAGATGACGCTAGGCACAATCTCAAACTGGAGTTTAAGGCGGAATTATAAAATGACCTTCACTCTTGCTCCACTGGATTATGCCATAGTCTTGCCCTTCATATATTTGGCGGGCTTCATTGATGCAATTGCCGGAGGTGGCGGATTGATATCACTGCCGGCTTATTGGAGCGTTGGGATACCGCCCCACATGGCTTTGGGAACAAATAAGTTCTCCTCCTGCTGCGGCACAGTGTTTAGCACCACCCGATACTTCCGGGCCGGGATGATCGATGTACCGGTGGCCCTGCTCAGCGCTCTAATGGCCCTGTTTGGCTCCTGGCTGGGCGCCAGCACAGCACTGATACTGTCGGCAAAATTCTTGAACTATCTACTCATTGTCCTCATTCCGGCAATTACAGTAATCACCTTAGTCCGCAAGCAATTGGGATCCACAGACAATGCTCATCTACTCAAGCTGAGTTACAGACTGGTCCTGGCTACCGCTGCGGGATTGGTGGTTGGCTTTTACGATGGATTTTTCGGACCGGGAACGGGAACATTTCTGATCCTCATCTATTCCGCATTGCTGCATTATGACTTCGTGCGAGCCAATGGTAACTCCAAAGTTGTGAACCTGGCGTCGAACGTTGCGGCCCTCATCACTTTCGCCAGAGCAGGAGTAATCTTCTATCCCCTGGCCATTCCCGCAGCTGTATGCGGAATTGCCGGGAATCTAATTGGATCCAGAATGGTCATACTGCGAGGCAATAAAGTCATCCGAAAGGTTTTCATCCTGGCGTTGATCTTGCTGCTGGGCAGAGTATTGTACAATATCATCAATTGAGAGCCCTTATAGAATTGCCACATTGAAGCATCGGCTAGAGTTTTCTTGGGGTTCCGGTGGCTGCCGCCTGCGCTGATAGTGAGAAATAAATGAGCAATAATCGGGAGATGAAATATAATATACAATGGTGAACCGAAACTTCAAATCCGTTTCCCCCAACTCTTGAGCTATGGAAGATTGTCACTGCTAGTATATATTATTCAAAGAGATAACTTTGCTTACTAAGCGACTTTCACAAATTATGTCTAGTTTGTTGATTATTATACACTAAGGAATAATTTATCGCCGCAAACAGAATCTTTGGTGTTGACACGTTCACTACACACCGATTATATTGTAATAAACGAAATTGAAGGAAAGTCTTTGTATGTTTGAAAGAATCCTGAAGCAGCAGATGATGAACCGAGTGCTTTACTCGTTGATTCCGATTACGCTGTTTGCCGTATTCCTATTCGGCTGGAGGGTGCTCGCCATAGTAGCAGTGGCAAATATCGCTGCATTCATCAGTGAATATATCTTTGTAAGAAACAAGAAGCCGGGCAAGGTCTCGATGGCAGCGTTTGTAACTGCCAGTTTGGTCGCGCTCACTCTTCCACCCAGCATTCCACTCTGGATGTCCGCGCTGGCAGCAGTGATATCCATTGTCTTTGGTAAAATGGTTTTCGGCGGTTTTGGCACCAATGTATTCAATCCCGCCATATTGGGGCGCACCTTTGTGTATATATCATTCCCAAATCAGATGACGATCTCCTGGCTGAAACCCTATGTATTGAGTGATTTTCCCGGTGGTTTTGCGCGCTGGACAGTGGATAGTTCCATGCAGACGGGTGCAACGATCCTGAACAGCTTTCGTGCCAGCGGAGAGGCAATCTACAGTATGGGAGATGCCTTCAGCGGATTTGTCTCCGGATCAGCGGGAGAGACCTCTGCTCTATTGATCATTCTGGCGGGAATATATCTGATCATTACAAAGACAGCCAAGTGGCAGCCCATGCTGGCCACCATTGTATCGCTGGGTATTTTTACCTGGATCTATTATCCCTCCGAAAATCCTTTGTATTTCATTCTCAGCGGGGGCGCGATGTTTGGGATAGTATTTATGGTCACAGATCCTGTATCTTCACCCAAGGGCAACTGGGGAATCTGGATCTATGGCTTGTTGATCGGCTTCCTCACGGTCTTCATCCGCCGCTTCTCGCTGTTTGCCGAGGGCTTTATGTTTGCTTTGTTATTAACGAACGCTCTTATGCCGCTGATTGAATACTCTCTGGAGAAGGTGGGCAAGAAATGAAAGACAGCTTCATCTTCCCCATCATCTTCATGCTGATTCTGGTGCTGATCTTCACCGGTATCATCAGTGTGATGTATCGCCTTAGTGAGGCCAGGATTGAAGCCTACAAAACCGAAACCTACGAGCGACGCATTCTCGGCACTTTGGCCCAAAAGATAGCGGAAACAGAGCAGAGCTCTCCGGAAGATATCATTGCAGCATATCCGGAATCCTTTCACACATATGTAAGGGAAATCAAAGACGATTCTTTTGAGCGCAAAGTGTATAAAGCTGTTGTAAGTGACAGCACCGTAGCCTATTGCTTCGAGATCGGCGGGAAAGGTCTTTGGGGCACCATGCAGGCATTGGTATCCACCAGCACAGATTTCCGCACTATTCTCAGCTTTGCTATCGTAGATCAAAAAGAAACACCCGGTTTGGGCGCTCGCATCGAAGAAGACTGGTTTCTGAATCAATTCAGCAACCGGCTCTTTGTAGTGAATCCAAAATCCACTGAAGATGTTACCCAAAGTTATGAATTCATCGCCGAAACGCAAAGCCCGGAAAACGATCGTCAATTGAGACGCGTAACCGGAGCAACCATTACTTCCGATTCGGTTATCAAGATGTTACGAGACGAATTTAACTATATCTACAAGTACTACGGAACCACAGCATATGAAAAAGACTGAGATATTTAGCATTGCCGCCTTCAAAGAAAACTCCATCTGGAGACAGATCTTGGGGATCTGTTCAGCCCTGGCGGTTACGAACCTGATGATGAACAGCCTGATTATGGGCTTGGGCGTAATCTTTGTATTGGCTCTGGCAAATTTCACTATCTCCCTGATCCGCAATTGGACGCCCAGGAGCGTGCGTATGATGATCCAGACTCTGATTATTGCGTCCTACGTGATCATAGTGGATGTGTTTCTGAAGGCAAATATGCCGGAGATCAGCAAACAATTGGGACCTTATGTGGGCTTGATTATCACAAACTGTATCCTCATGGGCAGAGCGGAGGCTTTTGCTTCACAAAACAGTCCGCTCGATTCCCTGATCGATGGCATCGGCGCCGGCACAGGATACACGCTGGTCTTGCTATTGATCTCCTTTTTCAGGGAACTTTTTGGCTTTGGCACTATCTTTGGATTCAAGGTACTGGGCTCCTGGTGGACGAACTGGAGCATCATGGTAATGGCACCCAGCGCTTTCTTCCTGCTGGCAATACTCATCTGGATAATCAACACACATTATTATAAGGCAAAAGCATAATGGATATCAGCGCATTTGTTCTGTTTTGGGCAGCGATCTTTACCAGCAATATATTGCTGACAAACTTTCTGGGTATGTGTTCATACCTCTCGGTTTCCCGAGAGCTGGAATCCTCCCTGGGCCTGGGTACCGCAGTAATCTTTGTTCTCACGGTCACGGCAGCTTTAAACTGGCTGGTCTACAATTACATCCTGGTTCCCTTTGAAATCGTGTATCTGCAATACATAGTCTTCATCATCGTAATCGCCGCCTTTGTGCAGTTTTTGGAGCTGCTCATAGAACGCTATGCCCCCGCACTTTACTACACTCTGGGTATCTTTTTGCCTCTGATCACAGTAAATTGTGCCATCTTTGGTGTCAGCCTCTTCATGATTATTCGCAATTACAGCTTCATCCAGTCTGTAGCATTCGCGGCCGGCAGCGGGATCGGTTGGTTACTGGCCATTTTGATGCTGGCAGGCATCCGCAGAAAACTGAAAGAGAAACTGGTGCCCGTTGGCTTGCGCGGAGCAGGAATCAGCCTCATTATCACCGGTATCATGGCACTTGGTTTTGTCGGTTTTTCCGGTATAGTGCAGATTCAATAGGGAGAGCGCTGATGTTTCAAAGAATTTTAAGTGATATCGCCCTGATGAGTGCGATCGGCGTAGTCCTGGCAGCTATTATGGTGATCGCCCAGAGGTGGCTCAGCAACTATGGTGAGGTAAATCTAAATATCAACGGCAAGAGAGATCTCACCGTGAAAGGCGGTAATTCCCTGTTGGCCACGCTCAGCGACAATCAGATATTTATCCCATCTGCCTGTGGTGGCAGAGGTTCCTGCGGTGCCTGCAAATGTAAGGTAATCGAAGGAGGAGGCCCTCTGTTACCCACCGAAAAACCGTTGTTAAGCAAAGCAGAACAAGCCGGATCCATCCGTTTGGGCTGCCAGGTAAAAGTGAAAAGCGATATCAAAATTGAATTACCGGAAGCCATCTTCAACATTCGCAGATTCCACTCTGTAATCGAAGAGATAATAGATTACACCTATGATATCAAAGGCATCACATTCAAACTTCAACAGGGCGAAACCATCGATTTCAAGGCCGGCCAGTATGTGCAACTGGAGACAGAGCCTTACGAAAAAGTAAAACAAAAGGTTATGCGTGCCTATTCGATTTCTTCCAAGCCCCAGATCAACGACCGGATCCAATTGATCATCCGCCTGGTACCGGAAGGAATTTGCAGTACTTGGGTGCACAAATACCTCAAAGTGGGAGACAAAGTCAATTTCACCGGTCCTTATGGAGATTTCTATCTGCGAGATACCGACGCGGATATCCTCTTTGTGGCCGGTGGCTCCGGAAAAGCCCCAATCAAATCTATGCTTGAACACTTGAGGGAAATTGGAACCAACCGCAAAATGACATACTTCTTTGGTGCTCGCACCACAAAGGATCTCTATCTCACAGATGAGTTCCGGGCTTTTGAAGATGTTTTTGAACAGTTTGAATATGTACCCGTGCTTTCGCATACCCTTCCAGAAGAGAACTGGAATGGAAAGACGGGATTTGTAATGCCATATTTTAAAGATGCGATTCGCGACCCCAAAAACACCGAAGCATACCTCTGTGGCAGCCCCGGTATGATTAACGCGGTCACCAAATCACTGATTGAATATGGACTATCTGAAGACAAAATCTACTACGACAGTTTTGGGTGATGATATGAAAAGAACTCCGCAAGAATCCAAGATTATGACCAAAATGCAGCCCGGAGTAATTACTTATGGCGGCTTTTTGGGAACTGACCGAAGAGATTTTACCCAGATAATCGCCGATGATGAATTGACTCTAGAAAAGCTGGGTAAGACTGCTGAAGAGATCGCAGACAGACTGGAATACTTTCAGCAACAAAGCTTTGATGCCTTCGAAAGCAATACCATTGTAGAAGGCATTTACGAAGTGGAAACTGAGGTTGTGCGCGGATACCTGCCCTGTCCCTTTATGCATCAGGGAATATATCGCAAGAGCTATACAACCGTAACCAACACCAGAACCGGAAAAAGCTTCTCATACTCGGCACTGAATATCCACTTGATCCGAGCACACCATTTCTTTGAAGGCAAGAAATCTCACTTTCGCATGGAACCGGACGAGTTGGTAAAGCAGCTCTTTTGAAAAATAATCATTGACTACATGCGCCCTTCGCCAAACTTGGCTCTCTCGTAAGATATTTATAGAGTAAAGAATATAAGGAGTTCCACATGGCGAAGAATAATCGTGGCAAAACCCTCAGAACTATGCCCTATCATGCACGTGGCGAATGCCCGCACTGCCATCGTACCGGCGTAAAGCTGATGTACGAAATAAAAGCCGGTGACAAGACCATCAAGGTCTGTAAGGTATGCAAAAGCACTCCGGCCGAAAAGCTTGGGGCCTAAGATCTCAATGCAAGGTTTGGGAGAGCGCTGCTCTCCCTTTCTTTTAGCAGGTTACTATTTTGAAAGCAATTAAAGAACTCGGACAGCATTTCCTGAACGATCCCGCCCTGGCAGCGAAGATCGCTGATCTTGGTGAGATCTCACCCGGAGAAAGGATTTGGGAGATAGGCCCCGGACCCGGAATTCTCACCAACGAGATTCTATCCCGTGGCGCTACTCTGGAGGCTTTTGAACTGGATAAACGTATGGCAAGCCTGCTGTATGAACGCTTTGGCGGAAACCTGGAATTGGTCATCACAGACATCCTGAAACTAAACTGGGCCGAACAAATCGCCACAGGAAGCTCTCCCATCAAGGTTATAGCAAACATCCCTTACCAGATCACTTCCCCCTTGCTTTATATGATACAGGAACATAGCGAGCATTTCCGCCACCTGGTGCTGATGGTACAGAAAGAAGTCGCGGAACGTCTCTCTGCCAAACCCGGCAAAAAAGACTACGGCCCCCTCACCATCAAATTGGGCCTGTGTTACGAGATCCATACCGCTTTTATGGTAGGACGCGAGTGCTTTGATCCCGTGCCCAAGGTAGATTCCGCGGTAATAACTCTGCGCGCCCGCACAGATAGTCCCTCCATCACTAATCCCCACTTATTCTATAAAGTGCTCACTGCTGCCTTTGCTCACAGACGCAAGACCTTGCGTAACAATCTTATCCCCCTGCTGGGAAGGGATGAGATGCAAAGCCTGGAACAAAAGTCTGACATAGATTTCAACCGTCGTGCGGAGACTCTGGATGAAAAAGAATTCATTCGTCTTAGCGATATTGTTGCTGAGTTGTAGTGCTTTTCTAAGCGGCCAATCTCGCGGGATAGAATTCTATCATTATAACAGCGACAACGTGCGCCTTTTGGAATCCATTCTGCAGTATTCTGTCAACCCGCTTTCGAATACAAACTTAAATATTTTGGGGCAAAGCTCTTGGGAAGACAGGCTGAATTTCAATCAGGAGACCCGCCGTTCGATGTTGGGCAGTTCCCTCACATACGGGATGAATCGCCTCAGTCACACATTATTGATGGATTACGAATCCTATTTCGATTCCAGCGATCTGGAGCCCACTGCCTACATCAACAAAAACGGCAAGATGGGCTATCAACTGTTTTGGTCTCCGCTGGACAGTCTTGTTTTGAGCTTGCAAGCTCACGGTCTGATCCGCAACGAACAAGACCGCTATCTGCAAGATAACTATCGTAATAGCAATGGATATCAACTGTCCTCAAACAGCTCCTACCGTTACGAAGGATCTTCTGTATCAGCCGGTATCCGCGGCTATGTGGATGCCAAAGAGATGAATTGGGAATCCTATCGCACTGTAACTGCTGCTGCAGATTTTAACGCCGAATCCGAGCGTTTCATCTGGGATAGCGGTATGGACATCAATCACCGCACGGACGACATATACACCATCAGCCATTACTCGGATGAGGATCGTAGCATATACGAGAAACATGATGAGCAGAAACGACAAGGCCTTAGTATTTACGGTAGGGCGCAATACATGGCTTCACCAAAGCTAGTGCTCAGTTTTGGAGAAAACTACCGAGAGAAACGAATCCGATTGAAAGAGAATACCATACGCAACAACGGTGAGTTCAACAACGATCTTGACCTGGCTCTGAATTACGAAATCATGCCTCATCTCAATATGGAAATTAGCGCAAACCACAATCTTGCCATCAAGGATTTCAATATCGACCAAAACACCCGCCACATCGAGAACCGCGTTCTGAGCGCGACAACAGGGTGGGAATACAGCCCTCGGGATTCTCTGTTTACCGCACTAGGTGTAAGCCTGCAACGCACCAGCTTTCCCTCCAATGAATATTGGGACAACGATCTGCGAACCCAAAGCGCTCGTTTGGGCTGGAAGCATTACTACCACGATTATCTGCGCCTCTCAAACTGGTTCAACTACTCCATGCGGGACGATATCTATATGAACGCGCTGCTTTCCGCCAATAACCACAGTCTGGAAAGCTTCAGCTTCATCCCCGAAGCGGAAATCCTGTTTGGAGATAGACTCGCTCTCGTCCAAAGCTATCAAGTCCGCACAGATTATACCAATTATCACTATAAAAACGCACGGACAGATAAACTATACCGGCAATTGAGTTGTAGATACAACCTGATCTTCGACAGCTATCCTTACGTAGCTCGCGCCGGAGATGAGCACTGGATTACCCTCCCCTATCGCGGCAATTCCGGCTCAGCTTTCTTGTGCGATATCGGCTTTTCCTATGAAGAAAACCAATATGGTGAAAAAATGGGAGAGTTTTACGACATCCGCAGCAAAAACCGCATCTACCTGGCCGAATTGACCATCAAACACGACATCGATACTTTCTACTACAGCCTGGCTCCACGCTACAGGTGGGGTACCTGGACGGAATACTCAATCACCGCAGGAACCTATTGGTCCTTCAACGACGGAAGCTATCTGGAGCTGAGCCTCAGCCCCATATCTGAAGATCTGAAGGAGATTGACTGGCGCAGTTCCATAAACCTCAGCCTTGTATTCTAAACCATAAGGTTTGTTCAGCGTAGATCACCCGACCTCACAGCTCCCATCGTAGACGGCACTATCACCTACACCGAGTATCCTCAAAATATTCAAAAACACAGAGTTCCCAAAAAGGGTCTCAGGATGTCCCCCGATGCCCCATTCTACAATTCTCGGGGATTCATTAGCTGATTAATATGCTTCATAGCTGATCCTGCAATATTCAATATTCATTCACTATGCATTATACATTTCCAAACAGTCAAAATCCCTCAAAATCCGTCATAATCAGAAAAACCAAAGAAATCCCCGGATTTCTCTATAAATTGTCGCCCAAAACTGTAAATGGGCGTCGGCGTGACAAATGGGGATAAAACATTGATTGGTGAGGGCTTATGACGGACTGGTTTTTGAGACTGTGTTACAGCGAGCGAGTTTGTGGAAACCGAGATTGAAATCGATGGCATGGCAGTGGTCAGTGTCCTGATCAGTGTCCTGATCTATGCGTATGCGCCTGTAGATGAGGCGGGAGCTTCTGATGAGCTTCTATAATGTTAGCTCCTCCGAACTAAAATAACGAACTAAAATCAGGAAAAGACCAAAACTTTCTCAGTTTTCACCCTGTCTTTGTGGCGTTCATCAGCTCTTTATCAAGCGTTCATCAAGCGTTAATTATTAACGCTTGATGAACGCTTGATGACCACTTGATTAACACTGTCTACAGAGCTGACAGTTAGCCGGGCAAAATGGTCATTTTTTCAGCCAAATTTTTAAGCCAGGATGTTGATTCAGAATTCATATTTTTGTGTTGAGTTTAATTGATTGCCAAAGTCAGGATCGCCCCGTCAGGCATCCCGGGAAGACGCGATAGCTGCCAAATCATGCAGGGCCAATCACAACCGAGGGGGAGAAGGTATGCTTGAAATATCTTTATGATTGACAAAAAATCAGTATTGAATTGAGCTGCACACGCCAGGTACAGCCAATGTCTGAATGTGAATCATGTCAGGTCGGGAACGAAGCAGCATTAAGCAATCTCAGATGTGTGCGCTGCCACCTGGCTTTTTTTTGCTGTTCGGCTGTGAAATTGCTTTATATAGTTAAGATTATCTTCCAGATCGAAGGTAGACAAAAGGATCGTTACATGAAGAAATTACTCTTTTTGGTGCTGTCGCTATGGTCTCTGGCATTACTCCATGGATATCCTGTGCACATCCAAAGCTGGAAACCGGACCAGGATGTGAAAGCTATAAATGCCTTGAATATAAGTATAGACAGCGTAAACCGGCGCAGCGGTGCCATCATTGCCTATGTCCGGGATGAAACTGAACATGATCTTTTAAGGTCGCATGGCTATGATGCCCGGCGCATTCCGGATGCTTCCCATGAGTATTACGAGTATCTTCGGGATACGGTTTGGGCGTCCAAAACCTTGGTGAACGAATATTATGACATCACAGAATACACAGAGTTCATGCAGAATATCGCGCTGGATTATCCCAATATCTGCCACTTGGAGCAATTTGGCAATTCCATACAGGGCCATCCCCTCTACTTCATGAAGATTTCAGATAACGTAAGTGTAAACGAGGCAGAACCGGAAGTAAAGCTAGTTGCCAGCATCCACGGCGACGAAACCGTTGGTTACATAATGATGCTCCGTCTGATTGAACACCTGACCGAAAACTACAATATTGACCCCCAAATCACCGATTTATTGAACAACACTGAGATCTGGATATGCCCCTTGATGAATCCTGATGGCTATGTAAACGGTGAAAGATACAATGCAGCAGGTATAGATTTGAACCGCAACTTCCCCATGCCCAATGGTATCACAAATCCGGACGGCAATCCCACTGCTGTGGAAAACATCGCAATGATGGATTTCAGCCAGGACCACAATTTTGCCATCGGGATAAACTTTCATGGTGGCGCTTTGGTGATAAACTACCCATGGGATTACACTTACACCCTCACGCCGGACAATCAGACGATAGTGGATATGTCCCTCACTTACTCATCTCAAAACCAACCCATGTACAACAGTTCGGAATTTGAGGACGGCATCACCAACGGCGCTGCATGGTATGTGATTACCGGTAGCATGCAGGATTGGAATTACGGTTTTACAAACAACATCGAGCTCACGGCGGAGATCAGCAATATTAAATGGCCGCATGCATCAACGCTGGATGGTTATTGGGAAGATAACCGACAAGCGATTCTGGATTTTATCGCATACGCTCAGAATGGCATCAAGGGCTTGGTAACAGATGATATGGGCACAGCTTTACTCGCCTTCATCAGCATAATCGGAAACAACAAAGTGATCCAAAACGATTCCCAATTGGGAGATTACCATCGGATAATGCTGCCGGGTACATACACCATCAAAGCCTCTTCACCTGGATACATACCTCAGACTGCGGAAGTAACCGTGCCAGCAAGCGGATATACAGAACACAATTTTGAGCTGCAAACCGCAGCCTATATGAATATATCAGGAATCATCCGAGACAGTGCCGGCTTTCCCATACCCAACGCGTCCATCAAGATCGATACCGAGCCGCAAACCCTGCTCCAAAGCGATGCCAACGGTGAATTCAGCCTGATAAACATCCCTGAAGGAGATTACAAAGTATCCGCTTGGGGATCCGGTGGCGTGTTCCAGAAGACTTTGGCCCTGCGCAAACATGGACCTGAAGATCTCCTGGTACTTATTCTGCAAAACCCCATCTTTGCCGATTATTTTGAAAACGGCATATCAAACTGGAATCCCAGCGGCACATGGTCCATAATCCCGGATAATGGCAACAATGTGCTTACAGATTCCCCCTCCGGAAACTACGGCGCAAATCAAAACCGGCCCATCAGCCTGGCAAGCCCATTGTCCTTACAAAGCATCTCCGATTGTCAGCTTAGCTTCAGGGCAAAGTGGGATCTCGAATTCGGTTGGGATTACGTGTATGTGGAGGCATCTTCAAATGGCAGCGATTGGGATCAACTGGATGCAATCACCGGAGAACAGGAAGAATGGACAAATCTGAACTATTCTCTGGAATCATATTCAAATTCGGATCTTTACCTGCGCTTTCGCCTACGCAGCGACTGGTCGGGATCAGGAGATGGTATATATATAGACGACATCATCATCACGGGAATCAATAGCTCTCACGCCATCTATGGCGATGTGGATATGGACACTGCCATCAGCAGCGCCGATCTTCAGTTGATTCTGGATTACAGTGTGGGTGGATCCCTGGATGCAGCTCAATTGATCAATGCTGATACCGACCTGACAGATGGTGTAAGCACTCTGGATGCCTACAACATTTTGCGCTATATGAAGCAAAGCAGTTACATGTTCCCTGCCCAGGATCCCACTTCCCCGTTGTTGCCGGAGACAGAGATCAGCGCTTATATGGAAGAGGGTGCCCTGCTTATCAGCCCTTCGGATGAGCTTCGCAGTTTGCACCTTGATATACCATATGTTATTCAAAATGCCGATTCCATCGAAAGCCCGCATTATTTTGCCATGGATGCAGCTAATGGCCTGATGAGCCTGGTAAGCTACTATAGTATGGCAGATCAGCTGATGCCTATCTCTCTACAAGATCCGGACAGCAGTTTCGAGCTGCCCGCTGAGATTAACGGATACACGAGTGTCCTGGATGTGCAACCCTCTGATATTGAGGACGACATCAGCAGCGTTGCCCTGCTCACACTGTCTCAGAACTATCCCAATCCCTTCAATCCCAGCACTTTGATCAGCTTCACACTGGCAAAGGCAGAACCTGTGAAACTGGAGATTTTTAATATGAAAGGACAATTGGTAACTCAAATGCTGAATGCGAACTTGCCTGCCGGCTCTCACAGCGTCGTTTGGAACGGCATAGATTCGCATGGCAAAGCCGTCAGCTCCGGTATCTATTTCTATCGCCTCAGCGCCAATGGAAGCAGACTCAGCAGAAAAATGGTACTAAGCAAATGAATAGAATACTCGTCAGCTTCGGCTTGTTGATTTCGATTCTTTTTGCCTGTGGATGCCCCAAGGCTCCTATGGAAGAGAAAGATAACTCCGGCTACTCTTTTCGCAAGGATGGCACTTTGCAAATTCACTCTGCTACCGGTATACTGAAAGCGGAATTCGATATCGAGATTGTGGAAAGCCAGAGTGAATTGGCGCAAGGGCTTAAATACCGCGAAAGCATGGCAGAAACCCAGGGAATGCTCTTTATCTTTGAACAAATAGACTACCATTCCTTTTGGATGCAAGATACCTACCTCAGCCTTGATATGATCTTTATAGATCACTACAACAAGATCATCAATATAGCCAAAAACACCACTCCTTTCAGTGAAGATCCCATTTTCCCTGAAAAACCAAATCAATACGTACTGGAGCTTCTTGCCGGTACTACAGATAAACTAAATATTACAGACACGGACGAGGTAACATGGCAAAGAAACTGATTTTCCCATTACTTCTGCTACTGGTACTTTTTGCCTGCAAGAGCAAACCGAACGGGCAGAATCACGAAATCAAGGCAGAACCCGAGCAGGGTGAAGAAAGCATTTACAATCCGGAAAAAGAGACGGTTCCGGTAGCTGAAACACCTTTGCAAAGCTATCAATACTCATGGACAAATTCCGATGATATGCCCGATGTGGTAATCATAATCGACGATTTTGGCAATAGTGGCGGGCAGCTTCTGGAAGATTTTGCCGATCTGCCAAAAGAAGTGGTTTTTGCCGTATTACCGGATCTTTCTCATAGCGAAGAAGCTGCCAGAATGGCTAGTTCAAAAGGGCACGAAGTGAGCATCCACGTTCCCATGGAAGCGGAAAACAGCAGTATAAGTCCCGGTGAAGAGTATATATCTAAAAACATGGATGAAAAAGACATTATGAAAACACTGGATTCATTTATAGCCCAAATGCCTATGGCAATTGCTGCCAACAATCACATGGGAAGTGCCACTACCGCAAGCTTGCCCACGATGAAGGCAGTGCTGAAGCATATGACAAAAAAGGGGCTGCTGTTTGTAGATAGCGCCACCACTTCCAAAAGCGCGGTTTATAGCGCCGCTCAGGAATTGGGAATATTTACGGCCAGACGTGATATCTTCCTGGATGTACCGGATGTAAGTGATGCCACGATCATAGCAAAGATAGAATCGCTGGCAAAGTATAAAGGGCGCAAAGAACCTATAGTCATCATCAGTCACTGTCACAATCGTGAAAAACTGGATGCCCTGCGCAAATTCATTACGCAGATACAGAGCATGGGCTTGCGCATTGTCTCGTTGCGGGACGCTTATCCCAGAGTTCGGGCTTAGCGTCATGCACATCGCTCGCGACACAGATTATGTGGAAAGATATCCACAAGTCGAAAAAGACCTTGTGATTTTGCTTGACAGGAATCAGATGAATATAAACTGAGTTTTAGAGGAGATATATGAGAAAGTATCTATTACTTATAACCCTGTTTACAGGTTTGATTGTTTCGGCCTGGAGCCTCTCTATATACGACATTCAGTATACCGCTTCCCCCGGTAGTGACAATACATATCCCTCCCCCTACGCCGGTAATAGAGTAAGCACTGAAGGCATCGTGACCGCCGTGAACTACAAATCTGGCGGTTTCTTCATCTCAGAAGCAGTAGCGGGGCCGTTTAGCGGTCTGCTGGTATTGGATCGGCGTAGCGATGTCCGCGTGGGAGATCGCATCCGAATTTCAGGGCTTGTGCAGGAAAGCTTTGGCATGACTACGCTGCAGGATGTCACCGCGCTTAGCATCTTAGAACGCAATCATCCTTTGCCCATACCCGCCAAACTCACTACTGCACAAATCACACACTCTGTGGAAGCAGAATCCTACGAAAGTGTGTATGCCCGGGTATATTCGGTCAGCGCTTCGGGGCAGAAAAGTTCCCGTAACCGCCTTATGGTGAGCGATGGTACCGGTATGTGCAGTATCACTATGGGTAGTTTCGGCCCTTCCAAAATTGATTTTGGTAAAAGCACCGGGAATCAATTTTCTTCGATTACCGGCATTGTAACTTTCAGCTTTGGTGAATTTTCTTTGAATCCGGTTTCCGGTACAGATATTGAAGTAAACCAGCCTGTTTCGGTGCAAAACCGTAGCTGGGGAAGAATCAAATCCATCTACAAATAATGAGGTTTAAATAATGAAAAAGTTCTTCAAAGCTCTGCTCTTCATTGGTGGAACTGCTGCAGCCGCGCACTTTGGCATGAAAGCATACCGTCGTGTAAGTGGAACAGTAAAACTCTCCAAATCGCTTCCAGAATTTCTGTCCAATGTGTATGGTGAACAGCCCAAGATAGACATCAATCAGACTATGAACTATCTCTCAATAAAAGTTCGTTTTAGCCAGGAGATCCTGGATAAACACGATGACATCGAAAACACCATCCGTGAGTACATCGACGATTTCTATCCCGAAGTAGCCAAATGCTCTGTGGATATAGACATCCAGGCCAAGGCCGAAGAAGCCGAAAGCCACACGGAAGAGGAGCCCGTAACCGAGGAATAAGCTTGGGTTTTGCCTTGGTAAATCTTATGGTGGAGTAAATTACTCCACCATTTTAGTATGCATTTAACTGGCACACAACGCTAAAACACTTATCTTGTTCATAAACAAAGAAAACAACTGGAGGAATCACATGAAAGTAGTTCACTATGACAACGTGGAACTGGAACCCGTAGATGTTGAAGGGGCCAAAGGTGCTCAGATCCGCTGGCTGATCAGCCAAAAAGACGGCGCGCCAACTTTTGCCATGCGCATGTTCGAAGTGGAACCCGGTGGCCATACTCCCTATCATCAGCATGAATGGGAACATGAACTCTATTGCCTCTCCGGCACGGGAGCCCTAGTTACAGAACGCGGAGAGCTTCCCTTTGCCGAAAACGATATAATGTATGTAGACCCCGGCATGATGCATGCCTTCAAAAACGTTGGCGAAGATACTCTGAAGTTTCTCTGCCTCATCCCCAATGAAAAACCTGTGGTAAAGAAGACGGTGAATCCCTTTGCCGATGAAGAAGCAAATAACTGCTGAGGACGGGCGATGAACAAGAGCAATAAAGAATATCTCTACAAGCTGTTGAAAGTAGCCAGTCCCTCCGGATTTGAAACTGATGCCCAGAAGATTACCCGGGAATATCTTCGCGGCACCTGTGATGATATTTCCTCGGATGTAAACGGCAACCTGATCGCCTTCAAACGTGGACAAAGCGATCTGAAGGTAATGATCGTAGGCCATGCCGACGAGATCGGTTTTATGGTAAACTACATCGATGAAAACGGATACATCTACGTGAAGCCCTTAGGTGGCTTCGACGTAAGTCTCTTGCCCGGTTTGCGTCTGGACATCCATCACGCGGGTAAGATTGTGCGTGGGATCATCGGTAAAAACGCACCCCACATGAGCCGAGGTGATTCCGATACTCCCAAACTCAAAATGGAAGATATCTGGATCGACATCGGTGCCAAAGACAAGAAGGATGCCGAGAAAAAAGTCAGCATCGGGGACATCATTACTTACCACAGCCAAATAGAAGAACTCAGCGAAGACTTGATCGTAAGCAAAGCTACCGATAATAAAGTTGGTGTATATATCGCCGCGGCAGTAATGAAGGCTCTCGCCAAGACCAGCATCCAGGCGAACTATTATGCCGTTTCATCTGTGGGAGAAGAAACCACCATGAAAGGCTCCCGTACCAGTTCTTACAAGATCGAGCCGGACATAGCCATAGCAGTGGACGTAACCTTTAGCTCGGATGTCCCCGGCGCGGATAAACGCAAATTCGGAGACGTGAAACTGGGCAAGGGCCCTACTCTTGCTCTAGGTGCAGCTCTGCACCCCGGCTTGAACAAACATCTGCAAGCACTGGCCAAAAAACATAAAATACCGCTGCAATTGGAGATATCTCCCAGTTATACCGGAACGGATGCCGATGCCATTCATGCCCAACGCAACGGCGTTGCAACCGCTGTGCTGAGCATACCGAATCGTTATATGCATTCACCCAATGAAATCATCAATTTGCAGGATCTGGATAACGCAGTCTTACTACTCACCGAATTTGTGAAGACTGTGGATGCAAAAATCGATCTAAGTAGATAGAACAATCTTACCAATCCCTGCACCGCCCATCCGGGCGGTGCTTTTTTTCTATAGTCCCCTGTTCCTTAATCTGTGCCGAATCCGGTGGGTATAACGGTCTTGCTGCGTTGCGAAACACAGGGCCTCTGTGTATCAAGGTGTAGTGGACCAGAGCGAAATGCCACGGCTTAAACTATGTTTACTCTGCTTGTTTATTTTTTGCTTGCAATTCACTTGACAGAATTATATATGTATTTAAACAGGCAGGGTGGGTGTTACAACCGCGATTAATTCCAGAGGAAGAGGATAGTGGAAAAAATAGTATCTAAGGCCCTTACGGAGAACTTGCGCGCTACCAAAGTGGCCAGGATCCCGCTGGATGAATCCGCTCAATGGCTGCTTGATATATCCCGAGATTTTTATGGCGTAAACCAGCGATTGCGCAGTTTTCTGGACGAGCTGTACCATCCTTTCGTGAATCCCGGAATTACGCTAAGCCTGATGCGTGCCAGCGTCTTGGGTGATCTGTGGTGGTTTACGAAGCAGAATGAAAATCCGGACAAGAGCATTCGCATCATTCTGGATATGTATCGCAAAGCTGAAACTCTATGTCAGAAGGATATAGAACGTAAGCAGCTGTTCAGTGACTTTCTGGAATTTAGCCAAGCTTTGTGTGAACAGGATCTGCCCGATGTGTACCACGATTTGCTGCTACTGCTGAAAGACTTTATCGAGCAAAATCTCCCCCTCTTCATTCGGCTCAGCACCCAGGCACGCAGAACCTTGATATCTCTGGGCAACAAATGTCCTGAACCCGATATTGCCCCGCCACTGCTGCGTATGATCCTCACCGAAGACCTGCACTATTGGCAGCAGAGTACAGACATCAACCGTTGGCTGAATGCATTGAAAAACAGACCCGATGATATGGATCTCAGCCATTTGCCAAACGATAAGTTCTACGCTCATTGGCAAGCGCATTTAAGCCGGGCATTGGAGCCCAATGATTATAAGATCGTGCCGGCATTCACCGAAATAGCCACTCTGCATCGCGATTATATCCGCGAATTCTCCTCCCTGAGCCACAGAGTGCAATACATATTCTTCCTTTTGGGACAAGCTACCATGCTGGACATGATGGATCACCTTCTGTGGGATCTGAACCGGCAATTGGCGGATATGTATCAGGAACTTTCTGTGGATGAAGTACACGACATGATCGATACTGTGTTTGAGACATTAAAACACTTCATCCATACGCACATGAGCATCGTGCTGGATTGCGTGCTAACGATCGGCAAAGCTGTGTTGAAGGGAAACAACAGCTCTTTGCACAAGCACATTATTGAGCATATTATCGATCTGGGCTTTACCCCCCCGGGAGAGGTGCGGATATCCGGAGACTGGCAGATCGAGGTGGACAAAAACCATGTGAAACACCTTCGGATCTTACTGGAACTGATCGCCATCAATCCTATGCAAAATAAAGATTTGCTTGCCTTCACCATCATCAGCCTCAGCAAGTATGGCGTTTTCATATCCGATACAGACCTCTTTCAAAAAGATGTATCTGCTTTTTTGGGCGCGAACCTCAAGCCCATATTCGTGCAAAGCAAGCACCTTCTGCGCATGTTTCCGGTCTTTTTCAATGAAATAGGGGCAGAGGGAGAGATCCGGGACGCCAGCACAAACCTGGACGAGATGTCCCAAAGAAAAGACCGCCTCATCCACTTTTTGCGCAAACAGGTTCACACCGAGAGCAATAATACCCATATCACATTGATCGAGCGCATTCTGCGCTATTGGATCACACAAGATCCCGCTCCCCTGGAACACATCATCCCCGCGGATGTGTGGGAAAACATTCAGGAAATCGATGAGCGTACACTCCAGCAAAGCCATGCCACCAAACAGTTTTTGGCAGATAACCATCTTACTGATACCGAATTGCTCTCGCTCTCCTGGCAAAAAGTAGAGATCATCTTTGCAAATCTGGAAGAGGACTATTACAATAAACGCCTCAAATTACTGTGTTACTGTCACTTCCTGTTAAAAGACAAGTACAACCTGGATCCCTATGATATTGTGAAATTCCTTTCCCGCTATAGCTTCTTCGATGGCAACGAGCAGAACCGCCTGCGCAGCAGTCTAACTCGCCGGGATTACGATAGTTCCATTCGCCAGATGCTGAACTATATTGGCAGGCTGAATACTCAAATCCTGGATCCGAAACCTACCAGCCCCTGGGAAAACATCTATTACAAACGCCATATCGCCGCGGGAATCCCCTCCATGTATGGCATGTACCGGGAACCAAAACTGGAAGCCATGGGCATGGTATTCCGCTTGGAAAATGTAATCCGTCGACTCTTTGAACGCAGTGTAGGGCAATTGAACTTGAATTATATAAACGGTAAAACCATGCGTCGCATAGTGCGCATCCTGGAAATATACGATTTTGCCATGCAGCAAGAGATGGTTTCCAGCGACGCCTTCAGCACCGCGCTGGCTATGCTGAGTTCGGTGCAGAACATCTCAAATCTGTCTTTGGAGCAATATCTGGATATCTTCAATCTGCTGAAAGACAGCGTGAACGAACTAGCCAATGAATACTATTACCGCTTTTACGACAGCCAATTGGCAAGGGCCAGAACGGATGATGACAGCCGCACAACAAGCGAGATCTTTGCCGAGGAATTCTATCGAAATCTGCTCTCTGCTTCCTTTTTGGTACAGGGCTTGGACAATTTTATAACCCGAATATTGGAATCCCTCACCCAGATGCGCCGGCTATTCAGTAAAGAGAACATCGTGAAGCTGATGTCCTACGATCCGGATCGTCTGTTTTTCCACCTTTACACTCGCAATTCACGCATCGAAAACCAAGTGTTGCTGGGCTCCAAGGCATTCTTTCTAAAACGTATGCACCAATATGAATTTCCCATCCCCCCCGGTTTTGTAATCACTACAGATCTCTTTAGAAACAGAGAAATCATCAATACTCACCCAGACATCTCCAGCGAGTTTGATCAGCTATTGTGGGACAATTTGCGCAAAATGGAGCGGTATACGGGCTTGGGATTTGGAAATCCACAAAAACCATTGCTGTTTTCGGTACGCTCCGGGGCACCGATGAGTCTGCCCGGCGCGATGGATACCTTTTTGAACATCGGACTCACAGACCAGATTACGTTACAGCTTTCACAACGCCCGAATTACGGGTGGACCGCCTGGGATTGCTACCGCCGCCTGATCCAAAGCTGGGGCATGGCATACGGCATCTCCCGCGACGAGTTTGACAACGTGATGATAGACTACAAAAAACGCTATGACATTCAGCAAAAAACGCAATTCAGCCCTCAACAGATGCGAGATATGGTGCAAGACTACAAAAAGGTTCTCTCCCGCTATAATGTTGCTTTGGAACAAGATCCATATCGCCAGCTATACAAATCCATCTCACACGTGCTGGATAGCTGGAATACCAAACGCGCCAAGATGTACAGGGCAAAGCTGCATATCGCCGAAGAATGGGGCACTGCTGTGATCATCCAGAAAATGGTCTTGGGAAACATCTCACTACAGAGTGGTACCGGAGTATTGTTTACTCACGCTGATTGGTCCAAGGAACCGGGTATATTCCTCAATGGAGATTTTACCTTATGCAGCCAGGGTGAGGATGTGGTGGCCGGATTGGTTCATACCATGCCAATATCCGAAGCAGAGCGCTTTCACCGCAATGGTGATATGTCTTTGGAAAAAGACTTTCCCGCGCTCTATCGGAGACTCTTGCGCTACGCCAGACAACTGATCGAGGAGCACAACTATCCCCATCAAGAGATCGAATTCACATTTGAGGGAAGCTCTGAAAAGCAGCTCTATATATTGCAGACTCGGAACCAGGTAATCCACAAAAACCCAGAATATCAGGTTTTGGGCACCTCGGATACGCAATTGGAGAGTATGGGCAGCGGCATTGGAATCGGTAAAGGCGCGGTGAGCGGAATCATCGTGATCAATCAAGAAGATATAACTTGCTTCAAAGACCGGGGCGAAGCGTTGATCCTGGTGCGCCCGGATACTGTTCCAGACGATATGATGATGCTCTTTGAGTGTCAGGGATTACTCACTTCCCGCGGAGGAGTGACCTCACACGCTGCCGTTACGGCCACTCGCCTGGGCCTCATCGGAGTGGTCAATTGCAGAGACCTGGTGGTAAATGAGGAAAATTCCACCTGCCGCATCAAAGATGTGGAATTGAAAGCCGGGGATATGATAACGGTGGACGCAAATGGAGGCACCATATACATGGGTAAATATCCGCTGCAAAGCGTACAATCTTTGGTATAACACAAAAAAAACATAAGGAGATCGCAAGCATGAACCTCAGCTTACGGAACAAGAACCTCTTGGGTATCAATGGCTTGGGAAGAATCGGCAAGCTCTTGCTGTGGAATCAGATTCACCTGAGACACTTCGAAGGTATAGTAGTCAATTGTGGTCGCGATGTGGGCAAAACACTGGACGACCTGATTCAAGTGATCGAAACAGATAGCACTTATGGATCAATTCATAAGTTTCTGCATGGTGTAGTGGGAGGAAAAGCTGAAATCAAGGTCCTGGACAAAGATAAACCCATTCTGGAAATCGATGGCATTCCTGTAAAGATACTCAGAACGGCTAGAGACCCCAAAGATATCAATTGGCTGAATGAAGGGGTGAAAGTGGTAGTGGATTGCACCGGTAACTTCCTGGATCCGACCATAGCCTCGGAAGGCGGCAAGCCTTGCCTGCGCGGACATCTGGACGCCGGAGCCTTGAAAGTGGTTTGCAGCGCTCCCTTCAAGATCAAAGGGACTGCTCAAACACCCACCGATGCCAGAACCATGATTTATGGTATCAATCACCTGGAATTCAACCCTTCCGAACACCATATCGTTTCAGCCGCGTCCTGCACCACCACCGGACTCTCCCACATGATAAAGCCTCTATTGGAAAACAACCTTACCTCCAGAATCGTAACGGCTTCAATGAGCACCATCCATGCCGCCACAAACACACAGTCCATTCTGGATAGCGTACCCAAAACAGGAGCTACCGATCTACGCAAATCTCGAAGTGTGATCAACAACATCATCCTCTCCACCACGGGAGCTGCGAAAGCTTTAGAACTGGTGATGCCGGAGATCAAACACATCGGTTTTATGGCAGATAGCGTACGCATCCCCACAAACACGGTCTCCCTGATCAACCTCAATGTAACTTTCTACACAAAGCTGGATGAACTGGGCGAGCCTCTCCTCAACCGAAAAGTAATCAATGATGTATATGCGGCAGCTTCCAAAGGCCCACAAAAGGATCTTTTGATCTATAGCGAACGCCAAAATGTATCCGCAGATCTGATCGGCAGCTTGGCAGCAATCACCATCGAAGCTCACGAAACCCATACCAGAACCGGCTTTATCAGCTTCCCCCCGGAAGCCCTCGCCCAACAGGGACTGAAAACAGATAAACAACTGGAAATGCCCGTGACTCATGCCAAGATATTCGGATGGTATGATAACGAGCTCGGTTCATACGTAAACAGTCTTTCAAAACTGACTAATTACATCGCCGATAAGAGCATGTAGATACTTGCCGAAATATGGAAGCCCTGTTAGAAAAAAACGGGGCTTTTTTATTATGTGGATTATTTTCAACACACATTTAAGCTCCATTAGTCAAATGCTTTGACGTCTTTTCAAATACAGAGCTTTTATCGGATATACAGATACGACTAAAAATTTGTTGACACAGAAAGCGAAATCGTTTTTTATATACTTATCTTTTTTGTTGGAGGATAGAAATGAAAAAGTATTGTGTCTTTGTTTTGTTAGTTTTACCTCTTCTGTTAAATGCTGTATCAATCCGCGATTTCCTCAGGAACAGCGGGCCATCAGCCGGTCAACGTGGTACCGGTTATCGACTTCATGAGTCCATTGAATATCAAGAAAGCTTTTCAGAATGGATTCCGGCCACCAAGTATACCATGTACTATGGGGGTGATACCAGTGCTCAACCGGATTCATTGTATTTCAATTACTACTATAACTCAGAATGGTCAGAAAACCCCTTTCTCTCCCGTCTCAGCTATAACGATCATGGTCAGTTGATTGAGTCTGTCACGTCTATTTCTATATACGGGATGGAATTTCTCAGCACAAAAATGACCTTTGCCTACGACTCGCAGAATCGCCTCGTCCATGCCTACACATATGCTTATAGTTTGGATTATAATAACAGACAGGCTTGGGATCCGATGCATAGGTTGCATATAGTATATGGAGAGGGGACAGAATTCTCCCTATACCAATGGGAAATCAGCGAAACTAAAAATGAAATGTATCAACGCAGCATATTTGATTTTGATTCCCAAGGTAGAATGACAACTGAATATTATCAGATCTCTCAGGATTCTCTCTCATGGCAGAATGATGGCAAGTATGTAACCGAGTATCTACCCCAAGACAATAGCACCGGGGCAGTTTTTGTGAATTACCTGACCGAGTTTTACCCTTTGGCAATGACGTATTTTCAGGATAGTCCCATTCCCGCATTGCTGGATGTGGAAACAGATTATAGTTATAATGGCTCTGAATATATCCTGGATTCAAAGACTGAGCATCTCTATAACAGTAGCATGCAGCGCATCGAAAAAATCGATTTCTATTGGACGGGAGACAGCTGGCAGGAAGACTGGAAAGAAAGCTATGATTACGATGATATGGGAAACCTGACCCTATTGATGCAATTCGAATTCAATATGGATGACTGGAATGAGTCCAGTAAAAAAGAGTTTTATTGGGAAACCTATACCTCTGTGGATGATCCCACTACTCCAAGCTCAAACCTAATGCAAATCAAAGCATATCCTCAGCCTTTTAACAGCAGCATCACGCTGGAAGCTTCCGGCAAGACGGGAGTGGCAGATAGATACGATGTCTACAACGCCAGGGGTCAACTGATCCGGACAATCAACAGCAACGGCGTCGGCTCCGTGATCTGGGATGCCAAAGACAACCATGGCAGAGCTGTGGCAAACGGCATCTACTTTGTCCGCGCCACAAAAGACAATCAGCACAGCATCAAGCGTATCATCAGAGTAAGATAAAGTTCGTTTCCCTTATATCGGCCCGGGAGTTTGTAGCCCGGGCCTTTTTTGCCCGTATCCCCTGTATCACGTTTGGAAACAATTGCCATAATCCATACCCGGTCCACCACCCGTTATTGTATGGAACTTCAGCCCTGAACTCCCGCAAGACTATATCATTTCAAAGAAGAAAGCTCATATTACATTGTTCTTGACTGTTTACTACGGCTACTGAACTTGGGGTTTATGAAGAAAGTACTGATAATCTGTACGGGAAATTCCTGCCGCAGCATAATGGCAGAAGCTGTTATAAACCATTTTTTGAAGAAGCAATGGCAGGCCTTTTCGGCGGGGACACATCCCTCACACGTGCATCCCTATGCCATCAAAGCTTTGCAGGAATTGGGAATAGAGGTGCAAGGTCTGCGCAGCAAATCCATCTCGGAGTTTTGGGATTCTGAGGATCTGGATCTGGTAGTTACAGTGTGCGACAGCGCCAAAGAAAACTGCCCTGTATTCCATAAACCGATCCCCCGCGTCCACATGAGCTTCGAAGATCCGGTAAGATACGGCGCACTGGATATTGATGAAGCCATGCAGGGCTTTCGCAAAGTTCGAGCCGATATCGTTGCCAGATTGTTACCTCTGTTGCAAGCATATGAACATTGAAGAACTAAAGCTAGAGCTGAAATATACAAGCAGGCGTGGTTCCCTCTGCTACTCCGTGAAGGATCACAATACACTTGCCGTAAAAGCGCCACACGGTACATCCTTGGATTACATCAGGGAAGATATATCTCGCAACTGGGATAAAGTCCATAAACTCTTTGAAAGTTACTATCTGGATTTTCCTGTTTGTGGCTTTGCAGATGGTATGAAACTCTTTCTAATGGACACTGAGATTATTCTCCGCTACAAGACTATGGACGGCATTGCGTTTCACTTTAATCCGGATGAAAACACTCTGTATGTAGCAAAGGACCTTCAAAATGAGGTGGAATCCTTGCTGAAGTGTTTCTTTTCCCACAAAGCCGAATACTTACGCGTAAGATGCCGGTATCTGGCTATGCAGCACAACTTCAGGATAAACCGCATAAATCTGCGCTGGGTTAGCTCAAAATGGGGATCATGCTCTGTGAAGGGGAATGTAACTCTAAGCAATTACTTGATTATGGCCCCCAAAGCCATTCAGGATTACATCATCCTGCATGAACTGTGCCACCTGCGGCACATGAATCATTCCAAGGATTTCTACACGCTATTACAGAAACTGGATGCGCAGTACAAGGAGCACAGAGCATGGCTGAAAGACAAAGGTAGGGCCTTGAGAATATTCCATCAAAAATAGCAAAGACACATCATGCTTGAGTTCTTTTGGGCTCTACATATTCATCCATGTGCTGATAGCGCCAGCGCAAAAAGAAGCTATCCAGCAAGGCCACAATGCCAAACAAAGTCATTGATAGCAAGATGATTACGATGATCACCGCAAATACATGAGCCGTGTGAAAGGACTTTGTAGCCCTGGTCATGTATATGCCCAATCCAGCTTTGCCCCCCAGCCATTCACCGATCACTGCGCCCATCACACTGTAGGTGGCAGCCAGCTTCAGTCCTGTAAAAAAGCCCGGTAATCCCGCCGGAAGCTTGAGATAGCGAAAGCACTTGTATCCCGACGCTCCCAGGGCTTTCATCAAGCGCAATTGATCCACTGTAACCTGTTGAAATCCCTCAAACATACCTAAGGCAATGGGGAAAAAACAGACTAATACCACGGTGAATACCTTGGCGGAAATGCCATAACCGAACCAGATGATGATAAGTGGTGCCACCGCGATGATCGGCACTGTCTGAGATACGACCAGATATGGATAGATAATCTGTTTAAACAGCTTTGAGACATCCATCAGAATTGCAGTAAGCGAGCCTATCACAATGCTGATAAGCAAGCCGGATATTGCCGCAGTAAGTGTGGGTTTCAGATGATGCCAGATCAGTTCATGGCTTTGGGTGAAAACCTCCATTACCGCTTTGGGATTTGGAATGATCCAAAATGCGATAACTGCTTTGGAGCTGATAATATGCCAGATTGCTAGCAGTATCAGCAGAAATCCCAGTGGGAGCAAAGACTTTTTCACATCTCGCCAACCTGACGGATCTCGGTTTCCAGATGTACTTTAAAACGTTCATAAACAGTGCTCTGCACGTGTTCGATCAAGTCTTTCACATCTTTGGCAGTGGCCCCTCCCAGGTTTACGATGAAGCCACAATGCTTGTTGGAAATCGATGCACCACCAATTCTGAAGCCGCGCAATCCGCAATCGTCCACCAGTTTTCCGGTGAAATGACCTGGAGGTCGCTTGAAAACTGAGCCGGCACTGGGCATATCCATTGGTTGTTTATCGTTGCGCATTTGATCCAGCTCTTCCATACGTTTCAGTATATCTACACGGGGAGCGGGACTCAATTTAAACACTGAACTGAGGTGGATCAAACCCCTGTCTTGCAGGGCACTGTGACGATAACTGAACATATGAGCTTCTTTTTTCAGATGCAAAATGGGATTTGTACTTTGAAGGCTTTTCAGAGTAGGCGTAAGGCATTTGCTGCAATACAACACATCTTTGATCTCGCCTTCGTAGGCACCGGCATTCATGAACACTGCGCCGCCCACAGATCCAGGTATTCCACAGGCAAATTCCAGTCCGGAAAGCCCTTCTTCCATACAGAAGCGGCAAAGCTCCTTCAGGCTTTGTCCCGCGAAGGCGGATACATAGTTCTCGTCGCGCGTGATCTTGTTGAAGCCTTCCATACTGATCACTAAACCCCGAATGCCCTTATCCCCTATTAAGAGATTGCTGCCTTTGCCCAATATGAACCAGGGTATCTCGCGTTTGATGGCATATATCAGCAGGTCGATCAGGTCCTTTTGAGTATCCGGTTTTGCCAGCACATCTGCCGGTCCACCGATCTTAAAACTGCTATATGGTGCCAGCGGTTCGTCAAACAGCAGTTTTCCCTGTTCGGATAGCCGCAAAAACCTATCTATTATCTGTTTCATATCTTGCTAAAGAACCTCGTTATTTCGTCCATAAGCTGTAGTTCATCTTTGAGTTCCAGGTGTTTACCGGGCAGGATTTCCTTGAAATATGTGCCGTAGCGCTTGCGGCTGACTCTGCTGTCTAGGATCAATACTATGCCTCGATCATTCTTTGAGCGAATCAACCGACCAAAGCCTTGGCGGATTTTGAGTAGAGCGTTTGGCAACATATAATGCATGAAGGAGTCTTTGTCTTCGCGCTCCAGCTTGTCGATATAAGCCTCCACCAAAGGCTCAGACGGCACTTGGAAGGGGATCTTGTACAAAATCAAAAGTGATAGCGATTCTCCCTGAACGTCCACACCTTCCCAAAAAGAGGAAGTACCCAGCAGTACTGCATTTTGTGCCTTTTTAAACTCTTCCAGTATACTGCTGCGGCTAGCCACTTTTCCCTGTGCGAAAAGCGGTCTTTGGCTGTAGTACATATGATCCGCGACCTCGTTATAGGCCATATCCAGATCCCGATACGCGGTGAAAAGCGCCATCGTCCCCACATCCACCGTCTGAAAGATCTGCTTCAAGCAAGACATCGCCTGAGGCTGAAAAAACTTGTCTTTGGGCTCCGGCAAAAAGCTGGAGATCAGCAATTTTGACTGCTTGTCATAATCAAAAGGAGAATCCACAATCCGCTCTATCACATTTTTATCTTCCAAAAGGGTCAAACCGGATTGATTGAGGAAATATCGGAATGATCCCCTCAGGGCCAGAGTGGCGGAAGTAAACACGATGGAAGGCACTTGAGTATAGAGCAAGCGTTTCAAGAATGTGTTTACCTCGATGGGAGCGTAATTCAGGATCGCGGCAGGCACATTACGATCCGGACGCGGATTGTTCTCTATCCATAGGGCAAAATTGTCCAGGTCCGGTTCGGAGAAATACAGCAAGACCTCTTCCATCTCCGATAGCCGCATCACAAAGGCCGTGATGGACTCCATAAGTTGATCGTAAGAAGCTACCTGCTTACTTTCAAGCGCATTGATTACATTTTCCAGGGCCTTAGCAGCTTTCAATATCTCTTTGAACAGCAAGACGAACTTGCTGAGAAGCCCAAACAAGTCTTTGGCTTCAGCTTTGTTTTTGATGCGCAGTTTGTTGTAAGAATCTGCCGCAGTGCACATTGTTGAAGCCAGATTAAAGATATCCATAGAAGGTTTGCGAGCTTCTTCGATTACATCTTCCAAATGCTTTGCCACTGATATACACTGGTCTTTTTTGGCATCGGGCAGGGGACTCTTGATCAGTGCCTTTTCCAGACCCCCCAGAAAACTGCCGCTATGACGTCGTGACGTTCCGGCGATTTGATTTAGCAGGATGATAACATCCGCGTAAGACATTGATGAACCGAGATGTTTGGAGGCAGAAGACATCAGATTGTGCGCTTCGTCGATCACCAAATAGCGATATTCACCCAGACTACTGTTTTCCATCCGCATATCTGCCAGTAGCAGCGCGTGATTTGCCACCACCACGGATGCATTCTCGATCTCCCGTCGCAATATCATAATGTGACAATTACGATAGTGCTGGCATCTTCTATTGCCGCACAAGTATCTGTCCGAGCAGATCTTGCGCCAGGTGATGTTGAAACGTCCCCGGTCAAAGGAGGAATTTTCCGAGATATCTCCGGTAACAGTCTGCAACTTCCAGATATAAAGATACAAAAGAGCCTGAGCGTCCCAAGAGCTTAGCTCCCTGCTGCTTTGATTGATCAGCTCTTCCCAGCGCCGTTCGCAAATATAATTCTCCCGTCCTTTGATGAGTACGGCTTTGAATGGCACTGGTAGAATTTTTGCCAATTGCGGCAGATCCTTGAAAAAAAGCTGTTCTTGCAGGTTCTTGGTATTTGTAGATACCACCACCTTGGCTTTACTGCGATGGGCAAATTCCAGCGCGGGAACCAGATAGGCGAAGGATTTTCCCACTCCCGTTCCGGCTTCCACCACCAGATGATCCTCGTTGTTAAATGCATCTGATACCGCTTGAGCCATCTGTACCTGACCCCGGCGAAATTCGAAATTGGGGAATTTGTGGGCAAAGATGCCGTCCTCGGAAAACACCGCATCGATCTGAGGATTTGCTGCAGCCGGCAAACTGTTGTCGATCACATTATAATAGGGACTCTTCTTTGTGGACGAAGGAGGAGTTGAGATTGCCGATTGTCGCTGGAAGCGAACTATCTCCTCAAAGAAACCCGTGCTTTGGATCTGTGCCATTTTGGCAAAGGAATGCAGTCTCGCGTTCACGATCATGCTGAAATTCTCGCAGGCAAAATCTCCCAAAGCCATCAGCAATTCTCCGGTAGCTTTGGCATCTGCATCTGCCCTGTGCGCGTTTTCCAAAGTGATGCCAAACTGTTTTACCATCGTGCCCAGCTTGTGATTTGCGCCAAAAGGGAGATAGGTTCTGCTTAATTCCACTGTATCCCAAGCAGTATTTTCCAGGGGAAAATCTCCGATTTTTCCGTAGTTGTAGTTGATGAAGCCCAGATCGAAGGACACATTGTGCCCCACCAGGGTGTCTGAGCCTAAAAATTTCTTTAGTTTTGCCAATACCTCAGCTACGTCCGGTGCGTCTTTCACGTCTTCCGGCTGGATATGAGTGAGGAACATGATAAATTTGGGCAGAGCAATCGTAGGCTTCACAAAGCTATCAAAGACTTCCACCACCTTGCCCCTGCGAAAGCGGACCGCGGCTATCTGAATGATTTCGTCTTTGCGTTCGGACAGCCCGGTAGTCTCTATGTCCAGTGCAGTAAAATTCAACGAGTCAGAAAACTTCATCCCTCATCCCTAAATAGATTATAGCGTTGCAGCTTTTTGATGAGTCCCTGACGTGAAAGCCCCAGTTCCCGAGCAGCTTGAGTTTGGTTCCAATCGTATTTATCCATGCACGCAGAGATCATTTTCCGTTCCAGCTCTTCGACTGCTTCCTTCAAGTTTTGCTTCGTGCTCAGAAGGTCGATGGTCTGGCTGTGCTCATAGTGTCGATGCACTTCTTCCGAGAAATCCGAGGCATGGATGAAGGTATTATCTTCCACCAGAGTTACAGCACGCTCAATTTCATTTTCCAATTGCCGCACATTCCCCGGAAAATCGTAGTTCTCAAGGATTTTCATAGCTTCTTCGGTGAAGCCCGATACATTCTTTCGAATGCGTTTGTTGTATTTATCCAAAAAGTGAATAGCCAAAAGTGGAACGTCTCCCGGCCTGTTTTTGAGCGGTGGTACTTGTATGCGGATCACGTTCAGACGATAGTATAGATCCAAACGAAAATCGCCATTATTCACTTTTTCCAATAGCGGGACATTGGTGGCACACAATACCCGCACATTCACTTTCTCGGTCTTGGTAGCGCCGACCCGTTTCACCTCACCTTCCTGCAAAAAGCGCAAAAGCTTGGCTTGAGTTGACTGGCTTATGTCTGCTATCTCGTCTAGGAAGAAGGTACCTCCATCAGCGATCTCAAAGAGGCCTTTCTTATCGTAGGCTGCACCGGTGAAGCTGCCTTTCACATGGCCGAACAGCTCGCTTTCCAAAAGAGTCTCGGGCAGAGCGCCACAATATTGGGCCACAAATGCCTTGCCGGCACGATTGCTGCTGTAGTGCAAGGCTCTGGCAATCAATTCCTTACCTGTTCCGCTATCACCCTCCAAAAGCACCGTTGTAGGCGTATCTTTCACCTTTTCGATGATCTCAAAGATCTTCATCATCTCCGGGCTTTTACCTATTATATTTGCATAGAGATTGCCTTCGTGAAGCTGTTCTCGGATGATGGCATGGGTTTTTTCCAAGTTTGCGCTGCGGATGTTTTCAATGATTACGATTATCTGGTTCGAAAGCGCGTTCAACAGGTTTATGATGCGCTCACTGAAATAGTGCGATCCGCTTTTACAAAAGAGCAGCACCACGCCCAAGTTGTTTTTTCTGATGGATAGAGGTAACAGCAATATGTTGTTGTAGGCAGAGGCAAAATGTGGTTGTTTAAAATTCTCCACCTTGTTTTCGCGGTGAACCTTCGCGCACAGATTCATAAAGACGTCAAAATCCTTGTCTTCGGCAGAGAAATTTCTGAAAATCTTATATTCCCAAGCATCAGGCAGATTGGCACTGTTTTGCAAGCACAGAATGCCGCCGTCTGCCTCTGAGATATCGATCAGGCTTGTCAGGGATTGATCGATAATCAGATCCAGATCTGTTATTGTATTCAGCTTCTGGGTGATTTCATAGAATTGATTGAGCAGGTTTTCTTCAAATTGTACTTCCTGCATTTGCGAGGAATATTCCCGGGATATCCGCTGCATCAGTATATCGTTCTGTTCCAAAAGCTTGATGGAGCCATATTGCTGAATCACTTTCTTGTTGTTCTTCAAAATCTGCAAGGCCTGTTCCCATTCTTCCAGGTCCAACAGCACTCCAGCCAGCTCGTAATTTGCCAGAGACAGCTCGTAGTAACTGTTTGTGGCCACAAAGAACTTGATTGCCTCATCCAGATGCGTTCTGGCACTCTGTGGGTTCTTACGCTCCAGCAGTGCGCGCAGGTAGTGGGTCCAGCCCATCTCAAATTCGTTCTGCTGTTCAGTAGCCAGGCGGAAGGCTTCATTCAGGAAATAATCTGCGCTCTCAGCGTTGTGAGTCATAATGAAGTAATAGGCCTGGTTTTGACAGCCTTCTATGATCTTGTCCCTAGCGCCCAGAGCCTTGAAGAAATCGAAACTCTCCATCAGGTAACGATACGCGTCTTTAAATTTGTGCAATTTTGTGAGCACAGAACCCAGATTGCCGTAAAGCTCTGCCTTGATGTATTCATCGCTCACTCCGGGCAACAGCTCCAATCCCTTGAAATAGAGATCGTAAGCCAGATTCAGCTCATTGCTTTTCTCATACACTTCTCCCAGGTTGTTAAACGAGCGCAAGAGTCCTTCACTAAAGCTGTTTTCCTCGCTAAGCTTGATGGCTTTTTCATAATAGCTGATGGATCCTTTCCAATCTCCCTTTTTGAAGCTGAGGGCGCCCAAGTTGTTCAGGGACGCTACGGTATTGCGGAAGAAATTGAATTCAACGGCAGTTTCCAAGGATTTCCGCAGAGCGTCTTCAGCCCGCTCAAAATCCCCATGATCCATCATTGTAACGCCGATGTTATTGTATATATTCGTTATATTGTAGGGTTCCGAAAGCAAGCGCTGAATCTTGAGAGCTTCCTCCAAGTAGTACAATGAACGGGCGGCATCGCCTTTATCGTCCATCAAACCACCCAGATTGTTGAAACATACCGAGATTCCATTGAGGTTGAAGTAGTCTTTTTCCAGGGCCAGACTTTTCAGAAAGTAGGTCTCGCTTTGCTCCCAATCGCCCTGAAACATATACAAAACACCTAGATTGTTATAGATCGCCGCCAGTCCTGTGTGATCATCGGCCAGCCCATACATGGTTTCAGATTCTTTGAAAGCTTCTTCAGCTTGATCCCATTCATTGATGTAATAGTGGATCTTGCCCTTTATCTTTTTGGCTTCGGCCTGGATCAGATAGCGGTGATGCTGATCTTCGATGTTGATCATGGATTGCAACACATTGTCCAGAGTCTCAAAAGCCTCGTTAAAATCTTCACTTTCTGCCAGAATATCGCCTTTCAGCAAAAGAATTCTGGATTTCCAATAAGCCTCGATGGTGGCAGGGGAGTATTTCTTGATTATCTCCAGTGCAAAACTGTTCGAATTCACTGCAAACAGTGTGTTTGAAAGATTGTATACAATCTCCTCGGCGGGGAAGTTGTTTTCAGTGCAGATGTGAAGGCATTGCCTGTAGTAGTCTATCGCCTTGTCCTTTTGGCTCAGGTCCGAATAACAGGCAGCCAGCTTTGCCGTGTATTGCAGCTTTTCCTTTGCGTTCTTGCTGATCGAGAGCAAATAGTCGTAGATACTGATGCAGCTATCACCGTCTGAGATCAGCATAAATAGCTGCAGCATCTCATTGAATAACTGCTCGTTGTAAGCCTCTTGATGGATGGCAAGACGCAGTAATACCTGTGTCATCTCATCGTGCTTTTTCAGAAAGACGCTTATCTTCTTTAGCAAAGCGTTTGATGAGCCCGGGTTTTCTTCAAGCCACAAACCGAAAGCGCGTTTTTTTTGAACCACGCAAGAGTCTTCTACTATGGCCAACAAACCGCGTTCCACCAAAGCCTTGCTATCGTTCTTGATCCCTTTGCGTCCCAAGGCTTCAGTGATGTCACTCAATTCCATGCCGTCCATGGCATAAGCGGCAGTCAATAACTCCATCTGGCTGTTATTGAGATCGGCCAGACTCTGATAGTATACCTCATGTGGGTCGTAAGTCTTTTCCAGATACGGACTCAGATCAAATCCACCCTTGGGCTGGTGTTCTCTCATCTCCGAAAAGATGCGCTCCAGGATCATCAGATTACCCCCGGAAATCTTGTGTAAGATCTCGCCTTCGGAGATGTAGCTCAAACCCGCGTCCGGGAATATGTTGCTAAGCAGCTTTTGCAGATCTTCTGCTCCCAAAGTGGGCAGGTTTTCTTCCACTGAAAATGGAAACAAACGCTTCTGCGACAGAGCAATGATCTGAATCCCAGTATCTGCTGCGTATTGCACCAGATACTGCAAGAAATCTCTACTGTATGCATCCAAGACGTCACTATCGTCCACGATCAGCACTCTGGGCTTCAATAAATCACGCTTCAGCAGTTGCTCAGTGAAGTAATAGAAGAAATCATACTGCTTGCCCGTGCGGTACTTGGCAAAATGCTCATTAAACAGCTCCATTTGTGCCGCTTCATCCAAGCCCGTCAAGATCCTTACCAACTCGGTAAAATGGTTGAAATACAAGGGATGTGGGCTGAAATACTCGATTTGGGCATACTTCTCTTGCAAAGCGGATATTATGGGCGTAATGAGATAGGATTTGCCGGAACCTGATTTGCCGGTGATCTCCAATAAGTGACTGTGACTACTGTCTTGGATCGGCTCCAGCACGCGCGACAAATTAAAGCGCTCGGAAACAAATTCGTGCATCTGTTGATATAGCTTTTCAGGCATTATCTCTACTCCTGAATCAGTTTGTTGACAGTGCAACTGTAAAAAGAATTGACATACTGTCAAGTAAAAAAAGGTTTGCCGCTCCGCGAAGCTCTTTCTATAGTAGTTGCAAAGCAATTCCCCTTTATAGTGACACCTGAAATGTCAAATCGTGACACCCACTTGACAAAACAGCGGAAATGCCCTCAGTTTGTGACAGCAATATGTCCATTCACCGGAATCCAAGGACGGTCAGAAGTGACGGATTTTTGTCAAATCATGACAGCAAAACGGCAGGTTGTGACACACTTTTATAAATACCTGATCGCTAATACTAGTCAAAGTATTTACTATACCCATCTAGCTTAAGGTGCTTATCAGATATTTTGCTCAGAATTCTCATATAGCTCAATTTTACTTCTCTTAATGATGCCATAAGAGTAACACAGAGAATTGCTATTATACTAAATAGGGTACCAACAAATGATCCTCTTGCCCATAATGAATTGCATGAAAAGGCTTCGAATAATCCCAACTTCGATATTTCCATTGGAAGCATCATTAGGGGAATACAAACTGATGTTAATGAACCGATAAGGAGCAGAACAACAATTCCATTGATAGTTCTAAGCCTTTTTATGGACCCACTGATATCATTCTTTACAAGCCCATACTTTCTCATTAGCACTTTACATTCATGTCTTAGATTCTCAATGTTTTTGTGAGTGTTTTCGATCTTATCGAAGCTAACAGAACAAATTGGAGAGTTACAGCCGGAATATTCATACTCATCTATTGACTTATTTCTTAAGACTAGTCTTGTAGCAAAGCCAAGATTATCAGGACTATCGTATAATCCATAGACTTCCAATAGACATTCCGCAGCAATTGTCTCGGGATCATCGCTGCTAGCACTCTCAAGTTGTAATAGCTTATCCCAGAATTCTTGGCTTTGAAGAATAGTGTTTCTATTGTACCATTCGAAGGGTATATTATTAATGTCATTTAGAACATTAGTCCTCTTGAATGCAATTTCACGAAATTCGTAGAGAATTCTGTTACTTACATCTTTTTCGTTAAGAACTCTCGAGATTAGAAATGCTCCAATAATCCCAATTAGCGCTGCACCACTTTGAGCTAAAGCTGAAAAAAACCAATTCCAATCCATAATAATCTCTCAACAAATATCATCTATTATTCCACTCAAGAAACTCGGGATCGTTTGAATCTTTGCCTCTGCCCATGCTGATATCCCGATTCTTGCGGTCAATCTTGAATTGGTCTAGGGATTTGTATGGTATTGATTTCTCATCGTCTTTGTAATGGACAATATAAAAATGGAAGTTTAAATCATAGTGAGGTCCGGTTGTGATAAAGATACTCCCAGTATTAATCAGAAACAACGGATCGATTTCTCTACGATAGACGTCTAGGATAAAGTTTGTTGCTCTACAAAGCTCTATAGCAAGGTCTTGGATAAGTGCTACACGAAAGTCATAATCTTTGGCTAACCTTTCGTACTTTTCCGGATTCCACTCTATCTTATGATATCTCTTTTCAACGCGATAGATTTCTCGATCATTAATCACAGAACTGTCCATAATAACATCTAGTAAATCTTGGAGAATTAATCTAAACCGGTAAAACGCTTCAGAGTACCTTTGATGATTAAACTCCCAATTCCGTGAAAGAATCCATAGTTTTAGGTTTTCGAGTTGTTCATATTTTTGGTGAGAGATCCATGGGGATGCAGATGTAAGATGAGATATCCAGTTGGACATCTCATGCACCTCCAAAATATCAGACCATTTAGTAATGTTATACTTAACAATTTCATTTGCTTTACTTGCAGCCACTGCTACAGGACTATCACTTTCCAAGACCCATTCTTCAAGCAGTTTTGCGTGTAGTTGTCTGACAAACAAATCCTTAAAACTGTCTGAACCTTCATAGTCTTTGTACATACAGTTGCCGGATATTGATTCTTTGTACGCCTTGAGAGCAGCAATTTGTTCTTCATCATTGTGTTCTTGTGGTATTGGCGCTGTTGAGAAGAACAACATTGTTTTCTTTCCTTTCTCAGAATGCAGTTTAATCTCTTCTACCGTTCCGCTTAGGGAATGATCAGTAGGAGTACCCACTTTTGACCAGAATACTCCTATCAATAAGTCGCATGACTCAAGCAGCTTGGTGTTAATCTCATCTTGTGGAGGAGCACCATAGCTTGCTACAGAATCGGTTTCCCAACCTACAGGCATTAAGACTATCCCTCTACTAAATGAGTTTATAGTGTTCCACTCATAAATAGTATCTCTTATTAGATTCCTTTCCTTCTGTACATCTCCTGGGGATGCAATGAATATTCTGATCACTTTAGCATCATAAGCCATTCTTACCTCCATTCTGGTTTACTCATTGCTATTCATAATGTTCTTTGTTTATTCGATGTATATGCTTTGGCCAGTTGTTCTTGTCCCATTTATCCACAGGGATGAAGTTGCCTTCTGAATCGCAGGGAGGACCGGGAGGGGGATCTAAGGGCGAGATGGCGAGATGGCCAGATGGGGAGGTGGTAGTGGCGCTCGCCTGAAGTAAGGTAGTTTCGAAGAGTGGGGTCATGGCATCGTATATTTCCAGGATGCGGAGTTTGGTACGGTAAGTGCCATAATCCCGGAGGTCTTTGCGTTTGACTATGGGGAAAGTTTCCATGATGTATTCTACAGCATGGCGGGGAGTGGGGAAGTACGTGGTGAGATGGCCAGATGGTGAGGTGGTGAGATGGCCAGATGGGGAGGTGGTATCTCGCAAGCTCGCTATCTCGCCATCTCGCCCTTTCCCATCTCGCCATTCTTGATCAGTGCCCAAGTAGAGATGGAAGTAGAGAGCATCCAGTTCACAACGGATTTCAAATCGGCGTTCCTCGTCCCAGATAAAGGGAGGTCCGTCATAACCGCAGTCCTGGGCGAAGGGTTGCAGGCTGTAAGATGTGTAGAGTAGCTCCAAGAGGTAGTTGGTGAGGTGGTGAGATAGCGAGGTAGTTAGTGGTGAGACGTTGGCCTGGAAAACTGAGGGTGGAAGGACAGCAAGTTGTTGGGCGATAAAGAAGTTAAAATTAGTTCCGCCGAGTTTGAACCTGGCTACGAAATCACTGATAAAACTGCATAAGCACGCATATAGATTCGATGATTCAACTGTGCTCAAGATTGTTTGCCAGAGTGGAAGACTATTGCCTACTCCGCACCTTTGAATAAATGCTCCGATGATACATCTTTCATTTGTTGTATTTGTTATACCACGGAACCCCATGAAGCAATGCATACGTTCAGATTGATTGTTTCCTTCTTCAATGTCCTTTACCCAATACCTTGGCAGAGGCTCATAGTAAGGGTCTCTCAACCTTGCGAGGGGCACTTCCGGAAGCTGCGTGGAGTCTGAGCCTTCGGGAAGATCAGCATAATCACCAAAGCGGTGATTGAAGTGATGCATCATTTTAGCTTCATACAGCGGCAGATAGCGCTCCCCACCTTTCACAAAGTGATTGCCCTGCAGTTCAAAGCCCTTTTCTTCCAGTTGCTCCTTGGTTTTGAAGAGATGGGAGTCATTCGACATATCGAACATCCGCATAAAGGATATGCCCCAGGGATTTCCGTGTTCAGGGTCGTTTTCATTAATCAATACAGGCACCCGTCGATATATGTATTTGGTTAGCTCTGCATCTTGCTTGCTGCGGAAGATCGGGCAGGTGCGGGTGTTGGGATTGATGAGGGCAATATCATCCTTGCTGAGCTGGAAGTGCCGTTCGGTATCGCTTAAATCTGCAATGGAATGAGCAAAGAAGACGAAGTCGGAGGGTTGGTAAGTAGTGAGTGGTAAGCGGTGAGTGGTGAGTGGTGCCCGGAGTGTGAGTAGGCAGAACTTGTAGCTGCGGTGAACTCCGGGGAAAATGCCTTCCCGGTTTTCAAAGTCGTAGAGGCTGACCAGGGAGCCGGTGTCGGTGAGATCCTGAAAAAAGAACTTGGTGGTGTCGTCGGTGGCGATGCCGCTGGGAACTATGCAACCACAGCGTCCATGAGCTGAAAGCAGAATGCGGTTGAGTTCCGCAAACACGGTATAGGTATTCACGTCACCACGTCCACAGAGGGGATATTTGCCCCCTTCCCTGATCAGCAGGGAGGAGCCTTCGGATATGCGCTTCTGCGCCAGAAATGCCTGATACAGCATGGGGTTAGATGCTGGCAAAGCATCGATCAATCTTTTGCGGGCAGCAGCATTGGGAGCGTTGGCGATTTCAGCATCCACGGCAGAGAAGAATTCCTTTTCCTGAAGCTTCACCCTTTCCCAGGGTGGGTTGCCAAGGATGCAATCGAAGCCGGAAGTTGGCGAGGTGGGGAGATGGCCAGATGGCGAGGTGGTAAGTGGAAAGACGTCAGGGAAGGCGATATGCCAATGGAAGAACTTATATTCATCCGAAAGGCGCATGATTTCTTGTCTAAGTAAGGGGGCCACATTCTCCGGATCGCTCTTGATACTCTCCATGATACCATATGTAATGGGCTCCGGACGCTGAGGATCGCCATCTTTGATCCAAACAAAGGCAGCACACCAGGCGTCGTAGATCAGCTTGGTATTCTGATAATCCTGTGATTGGACAAAATCCGCATAGCTTCGTTCCTTGGCTTGGAGCCCGTTCAGATCATCATCAGCAATTTGATTCAGAGCTCTGATTCCTGACTGCAGCCCCCTCTTGCTGAGCCAGTCTTCTCTTTCGCTGCTGAAGATATCGATATTACCCTTGCTTTCGTCTTTATTCAGCTTTTTGAAGCGGGAACAAACAGCTTTGTCGTCTCCTGTGTTGTGATCGAATGCAGCATCAGGGATGCCCTTCTTGAGTAATGCAGGTGTGCAACCCAATAGAGAGTTCCCACATTGGATATGATGATCCAGGAAGGTAAGAGGTTTGCCGGGTTCGAGGGCTTCCATCCAGAGGGAGATTTTACAGAGTTCCACACTCATAGGGTTTATATCCACCCCATAGATGCAATGACCGATTACGTCTCTGAGAGCATGCTGAATGACAGAAGGGGCAGGCTCTTCTTCGCCTGCACGGATAGAAGCCAAGCGCTTGGCAAGCCGATGAGCTGCTGAGATGAGGAAATGTCCGCTTCCGCAAGCGGGGTCGCAGATTTTGAGAGCAAGCAGGGCTTTTTCTGGCGAGGTGGTGAGATGGCCAGATGGCGAGGTGGTGAGATGGCCAGATGGCGAGGTGGTATCTCGCCCTTTCAAAGCTGCTTCAATTACCGGCTCCAGTGCCGAATCCAACAGACAGTTAACCAGAGAAGAAGGGGTGTAATAGCTTCCCGTGGTCTTGCGTTCTGATCCGGAGACAACGTTGAGTTTGAAATAAGCTGCTTCCAGATTGATTTCAGGATGCATTTCCAGGAGGGATTCATAGACACTGCCTAGTTCTTCAGGTCCTAGATTACGATAGTTTATGGGTTGGAAGATATTGTTCTTTTGAGTATAACAGAGAAAGCGGACTGCTGAGAGTAAATCACTATTGGCTATATCACAGTTAGCCAATGCTAAAGTTGAAGAAGCTCTAAACAAGAAAGAACCTAAGGCTGGCAGTCCAAGTGCCGTGTTGCCGTCATATAGGCCGTTAAAAAGCAAATTTAGCTGCTGCCAGAGATCAGAATGCCGGGTTCCTCTTTTCTTGCGGGCAAGTTCCCTGATTCGATAGGTGGAATAGTACTTGTGATAAGTCTGCTTTACCATTTCAGAAACATCACCCGGAATTAGCAAGTCCCTATCCTCTGCTACAAACACGAAGAGCAGGCGATAGACCTGTAGCAGTACTTGATGATAATAGTCCTGCAAGCTAAGGTTGCCGGAGCGGAGTTTATCTCTGAGCTCAGTATTGGCGGGATGGGAGAGAAAACCTGCCCCAAGTGACTCGATGGCAGATTGGACATTATTGCGTAGCTCATCCAGGGCACGGACACCGTCTTTGATGGAAGCATTGTACCACTTTTCCAGCCAACAAGTTTCAGGGGGCAGAGCTCTGCCTGTTTCATCTGTCTTTACTTCTACTCGGGACTGGTGGCAAAGTAGATAAAGCAAGAAGAAATCGCTGTAAGCAAGTCCATCCATCATCGCCTGAAGATCGAACTCCACATAGGCAGCGCGGGTTAGGGATACATTGTCACGCAGGATGCGAAGTTTGAGGCCATTGGAAAGGATACCCCAGAGGTGATCCTCACTACGGTTTAGAAACTCCTGCATCAGAGAATGCGGGGAAAGTTTGGTTTCTCCTTTGGCTATGGGATTACGTTTATCCAGATCCCATTTGAAGCTGACCAGATGGATAGCTATTGGTTCGGATGCTTTGTGACTAATGGGATAGGTTTTGTCCTCTATCTCAATGGATTTCTGTGTCTGTAGCCTGCCATATCCAAACTCCTGAAAGAGAGGCAATAGCCAGCGTTCACGGGTTTCGGTGGTGCCAATGGATTCTTCAGGTAATTGATTGAGGATTTCACGATATGTCTGCCAGACACCAATGAGACGATTCCAAGAGCGTGTAGCAGCTTCGTTCAGACGCTCGCTAGGGCTTAGGTGGTAGTCTGTGGATTTCAGACCTTCCAGAGTGGTGTCACCACTGACAATCCTCTGGAGAAGTTCAGCAGGCAGGATGGCTCCTTCGGTGCGGATGGTATTGAAAATAGAGGAGCGTTTAGACATGGGCTCTCCGATGGAGGGTGAGATGGTGAGGTGGTGAGATTGCGAGATGGTGAAGTGACCAGGTGGATTTATTGTGCATCTTTTGCTCCGGATAGACTGATCAGAAGTGCTCTTAATTGTTTACTGAGAATGGTAATCTCAGCTAATATTGGAGTTGTTGTGGGAGTGTCTGATAATCCGCATCTTTGCGATAGAAGAAGATGGGTTTCCAATTCTCGCAAACTACCTTGGGCAACCCGTAGAAAGTATACGAATTCCTTTTTACTTTGACGTGCCCAGCCTTCTGCTATATTCGCCGGTATAGAGTTTGCTGCTCTTCTCATCTGACTAATCATCCCAAATTTCTCATCACTTGGGTAAGCTTTGGTTAGCATGAAAATGCTTACTGCAATATCCATGCCTCTTTTCCAAACGTCCAAGTCCTGATAGCTACTAATTTTCATTTCATCTCCTTTGCCATCTCGCCACCTGGCCATCTCGCCATCTCGCCATCTCGCCATCTCGCCATCTCGCCATCTCGCCATCCCCACTTGCTACTTACTACTCTTCTACTCACTCAAGCCTCCAGGCAAATAAACATAGATGCCAAGCACATCCGGTGGCAATTCAGGTTTGATTTCGGGTTTTTGTGATCGCTTAAGCAGGACAGCATCGCGCACTCGGAGGTGAGAAGCCAGCAGTTCGGTGGAACGCTTTTGGGCAAAGCTATTTATGATCGGCAGAAGTGATGCATAGTTATCAATTACCCGTTCGATCTGGGCTTGAGCTTGCTGGGGTAGGACATTCTCTGAAGGCCTGGCACTCAGAAGTGATTTGGCATCATGTTCTGACAGCCAAACAGGGGATTCAGGTGAGCCAGTAAAAGCCACAATCTGGGAATCCTCCACCAAGCTGCGGTAGATCATATCTTCATAAGGCTGGTTAATATGAAAGCGGTATCTGAGCAGTAACAGGGTAGTCCTGCGCTCTACAGAGGCAGTGCGGATTACTCCAGCCCGGCTGGCGATACAGTGGGTATTGGCGCTATCCAAAGCAGTGCTCATTACCAAATCTGCCAAGCCTTCAACAATGGGATGGGTGCGGGAAAGATAGATTTCCTTTTCCTGAACAGGGAGATCGAAACAGACTGTGATTTTATCAGGCAGATAGCCACAGGTTTCTTTGACCAAGGTGGGAACGGGACTCAGGTCAATCTGATAAGTGTTCTTTACTTTTCTAATTGCAGCATGGTAGCAGGTTAAGGTTTGTTTTACGAATTCTTTGATGTTCAGCTGAGAACCGATGGATTCCCTGATGGAATCGAGCTCTGCCTTGATTTCATCGACTCTGGAAGCAAGACCCATCTGGGAAAACATGGTCTGGCTCCGTTTTTCCTTGTCTTTCGCATTCTCCCAGGCATCATGCAGCTTCTTTTTGTCATCTTTGAAGAACTCCTCGAACCCGGCAATCATTAGTTGGTCGCTTCTTCCCGATTGTTCCCGGAGCAATAGTCCTTCAAAGATGGCTTCCATTACTGCTTCGGTATTGGCGGGAACAGGAACAGAGATACCGAGGGATGATTTTATCTGCTTGTGCTTACGGAGCAATACGTCCAGGACGATGCCATCGATCTGGTTGTCCATGCCGTAATAGGTAAGCATGCGAACTCTTGGGTGGGGCTGACCAAAACGATCAACACGTCCTTCCCGCTGTTCGTGACGAGTGGGATTCCAACTGAGGTCATAGTGGATAACAGCATCAAAATGATCCTGGAGGTTGATACCTTCAGAGAGACAATCGGTACAAACCAGAATACGAGAGGGAAAATCTGAGAGCTCGTTTACCCTACCTTCCCGCTCCTCGGGAGGTAGCAGCCCGGTGATAGACATTATCTGAACTGATTTGGGCATACGCTGTCTAAGCTGCTCTGCCAGATATTCAGCTGTCTGAATAAAGCGGCAGAATACAATCGGACTGAAGCCATCTTTGAGCAGGTCTTTGAGCGGTTTCAGCAGCCCAAGCATTTTGGTATCGTGATCTCCATACAAGGCTGCTGCTTCCTTTGCCATAGCCAGCAGTTTCCTGCGGCTAAGAGTGTTTTCGTCAGCTTCAGGGGTAGAATCACTTCCGGGTAGAATGTCGCTGGCATCGGTGCTATCATGATCATCAATATCCAGGATCAGACGTCTGCCTAATTCATCCGCTTCGGGGACTGTTTCGGTTTCCAGGGTGGCACTGCGATTGAGCATAGTGGCAGCAGCGGCAGCAGGGCTGGAAGCAAGGGCTCTGAGCAGAGCCAAGGCAGACCACCAGCGCACTCTTTGCCGATGTTGGCCGCCTACTTTGTCGCCGACGATCTCCCGGGCATAATCAAGAGCTTTATTGAACAAATCACGATAGGGCTCAGAGAGATTGTAATGGAGTTCCTTCGATTCAGGAGTTGGGAATACGGTCTTTTCTTTCAGGTAGTTTTCGATATCGATCCTGCGTCGTTGGATAAAATACTGAGCTATAGCCCTGCGACGCTGTTCGTTCTGTGTTCCGGTAAGATCAGCAGGAAATTCTGAGATTTCTTTATTCAGGATGGTCAAGAGAGAGCGGAAAGCGTTTTCGTTGCCGGAGTGTGGTGTTGCAGTTACCAAAAGCATGTGGCGATTGGGGCTTTGGCTGAGCTTTTTTACCAGATCATGGCGATAGTGTCGGCTGCTGTTTCCAGACTCATCATAGCTGACGGTATGAGCTTCATCTACAATAATCAGTTCTGGTGCAGTGCGCAGGAATTCAGCTTTGTGGCGGTCACTTTTGATATAGTCTATGGATACCACTGTATAAGGATAAACCTCAAAGATCGACTCATTGGCGCGGCAATTGCGCTCCAATCTGCGAACGGTGCTTCCCAGCACCAATTCTGCCTCAATATGAAACTTTGTGCTCAGTTCCGTTTGCCACTGTTCAGCCAGGTGAGGAGGACAGAGCACACATAGCCCGGTGATTTCACCTCTGTCCAATAGCTCACGAGCTATCAGGCAAGCTTCAATGGTTTTACCTATACCAACATCATCGGCGATCAATAGACGCACAGGATCGAGCTTTAGCGCCATCATCAGGGGGACTAATTGGTAGGGACGGGGATCTACTGCCAATCTGCCAAAGCATCTGAAAGGTCCTGCACTATTGCGAAAGCCTAATCTGAGCGCATCCCGGAGTAATCTGCAGGATTGGAAATCTCCCAGTTGGGAAGGGTCGGGCAGATTGAATGTGGCTGGCTTCACAGCTTCTAAAGCAGTAAGGATGCCTGTTATCTCATCATCGCTTCCGCCTAAGGGTTTAACGATAAGCAGTTCATCTGTGGAATCGGGTAAGACTACCCATTCTCTGCCACGAGTACTAACGAGGGAGCCTATGGAGTATTTCGAGACTTGCGTATCAGCTTTTTCAACACCGTTCATATTAATAAAATACTCTACTCTGACCTGGTTAAGATGCCATAAAGGGCTGAATTTATGTAGAAATTAGATCGTCCAAGTTTCTCTTTTTGCAGTAATCCATCTTCTGTTAATGCATCAAGGTACTTTGTGGCGGTAATCCTGCCAATATTTAAATCCCGCATGAGAAAGTCGATCTTAGTATAGGGGTGATAAAACAGGTTGTTTATCAAGTCCTGGCTATAGAACTTATGTTCAGATCGTATCCGATGCTTATATTCAAGTAGAGAAGCCCTGATAGATTGAATTATTGAGATAGTCTGACGTGATGTCTCTTCCACTGCTTCCAGTATAAATAATACCCATTCCTCCCACGCTTCTTCATCCCGTACTTTCTGTAGCAACCGATAGTAATCACTTTTATGTCTGACAATATATCGACTTAAGTAAAGAACAGGAATATCGAGCAGTTGTTTAAGCACCAAATACAAGACATTGATAATGCGTCCAGTACGCCCATTTCCATCATAGAAGGGGTGTATGCTCTCAAACTGGAAGTGGATGATAGCCATTTTCACCAAAATGTCAGCATCATACACGTGGTCATCATTAATGAAAAGTTCAAGATTGCTCATGAGTTTGATTATGTCCTGGGGATTCTGAGGCGGGATATAAACTGTTTCGCCTGTTTGCTCATTTCTCAGCTCGGTTCCTGCCAAAACCCGGAAACCTGAGCGATGATTTTCGAGCTTTGCTTGAATATCGATGATAAAGTTGGAGGTTAGAAGGGAATTCTTTCGGACTAGCTCATATCCTGCCTTTAGAGCTGATACGTAGTTTTTAACTTCCTTAGCCGACGCATTGACTGCGTATTCTGGGAAAAGCTCTTCTCGGTAGAGGTCATCATCGGTTGTGATAATATTCTCTATTGCAGAACTATCTTTCGCCTCTTGGAGTGAGAGAGTGTTTATCAGAATTGCTTGGTTTGGTATGCTTGCAGAAATACCCTTCAATTCAGCCAGATACCGATGTGCAGATGCCGTTTTTTTAAGAATTGCTTTGGTCTCTAAGTCTATTTCTGGGGGTAAAAATTTGGGAATAGTGCTCATACAGTGACTCCTGTTTGTATAGAGAATCTAGATTCTCTATACATGTCATTAGTGATGTATATACAAAAGTGGCTTTTCCTATGCATATCATCGGGGACATGTATACGAAAGTGGCTTTTTCTATACATATCTACAAACTGCTCTTGCATAATAGCCAATCGAATTTGTGCTTGTTGGTCTGTGATATTGAAAGCCTTAAGTGAAATCATAGCACTACCTCTCTCCAAAGATATTCTCGTTGGCTGCAATGATCTCTTTCCAATCGCTGTCATATCTAAACCTGATAACATGCCAGCCTGTATCTTCAAGATCATTGGTAATTATTCTGTCTTTAGCCTGTTGATCTGGTGAATCATGCACGGGACCATCAATGAAGACTGCAACGTATTTGTCTTTATAGAGATAATCCGGTTGGGTATGGCAGGATTCTATGAGTTCCTGCGCATGAGTAGGCAGGTTGTAACCATTGTTGTAAAGATAGTCCAGCCATTTGACTTCCAGGCTGGAGCCGTTTAGGTTCTTTAATCTCTCATAGTGCTCCACCCGAGAGTACTCACTGGAAGAGCGAGACAAGTCTGAGCTGAGTAGATTAATCAGTATATCAACTATTGCCTTACGATCCAGCAATTCATGATCGGTCTGGTTCGAATAGCTCATCAGGCAATCGTAGCAGGCAGCTTCACAAGGCTCTTTTGACTGAGGTGCTTTTAACAAGTCTTCAAACGAGATGGGATCATAGTGGCAGAGTTCTATCGCTTCTCTGATAACTTGATTGAACCCTGAGTTATCAATGACTCGCTTTAACACTCCAGCTCCACCTTCAGTAGCTTCGTAGAAGAGGATTGACTTTCTATTGTCTCTCGACGGTAACGATTCTGCTGAAAGCTCGTTATCTTCCAATTCAAAGACCCTCTGGATGGCATTCTTCATGGCTGCCTGTAAAGATGCGAGTATGGTGTCGCTCACACTCACCTGAGGTTCAAACAAGAGGCAATTCTTGGTGTCACTTACAAAGGGACGAACCAGTATCTTCGATTTACCCATAGGTGAATCATCATCGGTATCTTCACTATCGTGTTTACCCCAATACCCACGCTCTGTATCCAAGACAAAACCAGGTCGTTGGGATTTATACCCCATGTTTATACGCCAGATCATAGCAGAATCACCGTAGGTCAAGACTGCCAAGCACTCATCACCTCTCATGACTTTAGCGCTTACACAGGATAGGCGACCTGAACGTGAAGCGAAGCGTATTGTTGTTCGGATATCAAAACCGAGTTTTAGGCGTTCTTCTTCATCGCAGTTAATCTGATCTCTGCGTTTAGCTACTACATTCTGAAGTCTGAAAAGGTTAGATATAGTCTTATCTAAATCGCTTCCGCAGTGTTCGCATTTATCATATTTCTGCTTGTTTGCTCCAACTTCCAGAACATGCAAATATCCACATTGAGGGCAGAGCTTTGCTTCGCTGGTTGTAACATTGTTCTGGTCATCCTGAGCAGGCATGATAACCTGGTGAATGATGTATCGGGAACCTTCATGATAGACAAAAGACCGAGGTCCGAATTCGGTAATGGCTAAGAAACGTGGTCTGGATAGATACTCATCTTTACCGCTTCTCAATCTTCTACCGGGAATAAAGGCAGAGAGTGGCAGACGAGGGAAGTTATAACCGGGGAGAAAGCCTTCACTGGCAAAATAACGATAACTATAGAAATCTGATTGAATGGCACCACTTGAAGATGTAAGTAGTTCCAGTTGTGATTCAGCTTCTCTCCTGAGCCGTTTAGCTTGGTCTTTGTCCGATTGCTTCCGGGAAACATCGAGGATTATCTTATTCTGCACTTCCTGTTGACGTAGAGCGGCTTTATATAAGCCTCGCCAGCGTTCGCAGGATTGCTCAAACTGCATGGGAAGCTGGTTCAGGATGTCATTCAACCAATCAGGAGTATACCATATAGAAGTAATGATATCATCTTCGATAGAACTGATGATCCTAGATGCTCTGGACAAAGCTCTCTGCCTAATCGTAAAATCCTGCAAAGCATTTTGAATATCTGGTAAGAGATCAAGCGTAGGCGGTTGCCCAGTGATATCGATTACTTCGGTTAGAGTATTACCTAGCTTCATCTTGGCTTCGGATAGCCAGATAGCATTGATATGCGAGTGTAGCATATCCTCATTAGCCAAATCAATCTGAGGGGTTGCAACCGACCCTGAGACCATGTTGACAGGACGTTTGAAGAAATACTGATCATGCGGACTTCCGGTGGAGCAATACGTGAATACCAATGCCGGTTGACCGCCCCTTCCGGCACGCCCACTGCGCTGAGCATAGTTCGCAGGAGTAGGTGGAACATTACGCATGTTAACCACATTTAAGAGTGAAATATCTATACCTAATTCCATAGTTGGGGAGCAGTATAATATGGGCAGTTTAGCTTCCCGGAAGTCATCTTCTCTGCGTTCCCTTTCGTCATAGGACACTTGGGCCGTATGCTCCTTGGAATATAAACCCCGGGTAGATGCAGCTATGAATTGGTAGAATTCCTTAAAGTACTGGTTTACAGGTTGTCCTTCCAAAGAAAGCGAAGTTTGACGTATGGGATCATATGCTCCCTTCGAACCATCTCCGGCCTTCCAGATCATCGAATCAGCAACTAATTGATATCCGGGCACGTCATCAACTTTGCTGTCTTTCACTTTCTCGATGATACCATAGGTAATCAGCCCGTCCAGAAGATTCTCAATAATTTGCCGTGTATCATCTAAAGTAATCTTCTGATCGTAGTTACTGATAGTATTTTTTCGCCTGAGGAACTGTCCAAAACCGCTTCTGGTGGAAAGATATGTGTCTCCGCCGTAGTCTCCCTTTTTCCGTGACCTTGGATATAGCACAGAGGCATGGGTTAGCTGTTTGGTCTGCTCATTCTCATCAAAGCCCCAGGGAGGCACAAGACGCTGCCCGCTCTGCTGGAGAATCCTTTCCTGATCCTGCTGATTAAGGTAGGATACTTTGATGGCAAGTTCTCTTCTCATCCAATCAAGCAGGGCTTTCAGGATGGTTTTCCTGGTTTCTATATCGGTATTGGCAATAGCAGGATGACAGCTTGCCCATTGATCATTATCGGCAGCTAACTCCTCGATTGAAAGATATTCAATTTCCAAGAGACCTGTTTGTTCAAGATTAGGAGCATTAACCCTCCATCCTCTTTTCAAATCACGATACAGGTGATATCCCAGGACGTTTCTCAGAGCTCGTTCAGTCTCTATCTTGGCTACACCCTTACTGGCATCTGGGTTAGATGCATATTCGTCTAAAGATAAGCTTAAACTCTCAAATACTGCTTGGGTAAGTTCACTGTGCCTGACACCTTCACTAGCTCTTTCTGCCAAAGCGTGATACAAAGCTCCCCTTAGCAGGCCAACCTGGATAAAGTCATTAAAATGGCCAGACTGCAATGATGCATCTTGTCTGTTATCGGTAAAGCTCAAGAGCTTTCGAGCTTCAGGAGGTAATTCCATATTTCGGATGTGCCTTACAGCCGATAGTGATAGAATGGTGGTAGCGGTGCTTCTACCTTCTGTGCCTAGAGCAGATAGTTTGGCAAAGTCACTTCTTTGATTGGCAGCATATGAGACCATGCAGTTGGGGCAAAACCGAAATGGAGCATTAAGGAAGAGCATCTGTCTACCCGAGTTTCTGATTTGCCCATCGGGTGTAACAAGCACTGGTTTCGGCAGATACTCTCTCCGATTGTACATGATCTTTCCATCCTGGTCTTTCCATTCTTCTGGTACTTTATCAGCATTTTCGGCTGGATTGTCAGACCATTTATCAGCATCATTTACGTAGAGAAATCCTGCTTCCTGCTCCTCATCAAAGACTCTTTCGTTCAGTTCTCTGGGGACAAACCGCCAAACCTCCTTCTCCTCATCGAAGACCTTGGTGACTGTGTAGTACTCCTGTCCACAGTGACGGCAAAATGCCATGGGGAGCAGTATCTTATCTTTGTTGCTATTGGGAACGAACAACTGCCTCTGGACAGTCAGGTGCCTGATGTCATTCTCATCGAGAGATGCATAGACAGTATCCCCTCTGCTGATGAACTGGTGCAGCTTAAAGGCGAATACAGGAAATCCGTTACTCGGATTTATGGTTTTAACCCCTAACAACAGGGCATGCTGGATCGCACTTTTACAGGTTGAATGATCAATGCCTGTGAGTTTACTGAGCTTCTCAGCACCGCCATCCTTGCCGGAGATACACTTTGCCGATGATCGATACAATCTGCCTGTAACCGGGTCAGTCTCTACTCCGAAGGTGGTCTCTATCCATGAGAAAAATGCATCTTGATTGATATCATCTATGTTTGCATCATTGGCCTTGAGCGTACTATCTATTGAATCCCTGAGCTTAGAAATAACCGCAGGGCTATCAAAATCGAACTCGTTGGTCAAGCGTTGAAGCGATTCTCCGATCACATTTTCTGGCTCAACCTTGCTTCCGAAGAGTAAGGATGCGACTCTGGAGATTTCACGATTTTGCTCCAAGCGATCACCTGTACTGGATAGGGTGGCTGAGGTTCCCACGCAGATCACCTTCTCAGCCTTTGTGGCATCTATTGTCCTTCTGATCAACATTGCCACATCAGCCCCTTGGCGACCACGGTAGGTGTGCAGTTCGTCCAGGACTAAGTATTTGAGGTTTTTGCAGGCATGAACCAGAGGGGTCTCATTGGGTCTGGTCAGGATTAGCTCCAGCATCACGTAGTTGGTCAACAATATATCCGGAGGATTAGAGCATATTTCCAGCTTTGCCTGCTCAGACTCCTGGCCGGTGTATCGCTTGAATGTAACGGGCTTTGTATCGTAACTAAAACCCCAATTAACGAATTTACTCAGTTCTTTTTCCTGACTATTTGCCAGAGCATTCATAGGATAGACAATAATGGCTTTGATGCCTTTCCCGCTGCCCGTCTTTAGAATGTGATTCACTATAGGTATGATGTATGCCAAGCTCTTTCCTGAGCCAGTACCTGTGGTAAGTATGTAGTTGAGTCCTTGGTCTGCTCGTTTGATCGCCTCCGTTTGATGCCGGTGTAACTGCATTTGTTTACCAAAGTCAGTTTCATCTCTCTTGATTCTGAATATTTGCTTGCATAGCGGATGCAGAATATTAGACTTGATCAATTCTTCAATGGATTCTCCAGACTCGAAAAACGGGCTTAACTGGATAAGTGGATCGGGCCAGAGTAAGCCATCTTTCAACTCATTAGCGACCATTTCTTTGATCGAATCGTCTTTGATTGTGATAAAGCCCTTAACGAAAGAGCAGTAATCAGCAATCAGCTTTTCCCTAAGTTCGAAGACATTCATCGGTTAACCCTCCCATCGCAGATATTCAAACAGAATGACCGTACAGATGCTGTTGGCTTATATAGGATCGTAGTCATTTCGATGCGTCTTTTTGTTGTTTCCGGCTTGCACCACCAGCCTTGACCCATGCATCAATCTCCGAGATCTTGAATTTGAACAAACGCCCCATCCGATGAACCGGCATTTCGTGAGTTTCTACCCACCGATAAACGGTGTCACTGCTTACGCCCATGTATGAGCATATCTCTTTCACCGATAGCCAACGGTCACTCATCTCATTCATGATCTCTCCTAATATCCATACTGGCAATGGTATAGGTTCTGAGGATTGGACTATTTTCACTACAAACCATCGCTGATTTATACTTTTCGAAACCTTCTCAATTCGTCAACCGATATTTTCGGGTATTGTCCGCAGTGGTGGGGAAATACTAGAGATATTTATTGAAGAGAGGTTGAATTCGTGGTGTGATTTGATATTGACAAATAACTGGCTTAATACATCCATGTATAGAGATAGATTAGCGTTGTGGAGAGAAGCCAATAACAGGAAATGCTTAACACATCATGAGGAGTTTCCATGTTCATATCAGACAAACCGATTAACTGTCCAGAGGGCGACATTCTAAACAGAACCGAGTTTTCGGAGAATCTGGCTGAAACAATTATTGAATGGGGTCAAACTGATAGTATCGTACTAGCAATAAATGCTAAATGGGGTTGCCCCTAAATACAAGCCCATTTTGTCTCTAATCTTACCTGATGAACTAAACGTTGATCCTGACGCTTCGGAGAAAGACCTTGATCTACTTCTACATAACCAAACAAGGGATATTGAGCAAGCCAGTATATTAGAAGGACATGAGCTGTTAAAGAACTCCTCATTTCAAGATACTGAGCAGTATATGGAACGATTCAATAATTACAAGGCCACTATCAAAGAGCTAAACCAATCTAAACATGCTGCTTATCACATTTGGTGAGACTAACGCGTCCTTCACCCGGCGAAGCGCAGGTTTCAGAACCAGTTCTTTAACGCTGGGGATGGTGCAGTGTTCCAGCGAGATTCTCTGCCATAGCGGAGATTGCTGTCGATTGTCCGTGATGCGGTAGCGCAGGCCGAGGCATGCCTTTATCGATGCTTCGCGACACAGATTGGGAAGCAGATTTCTGTCACATTCCCTGCCATAGGGAAAAGCGAAGAAAGGCGCAGGCTTATATCCGCTATCGCTTAGGATATCCCGATTGTGCCTTATTTCATGCAGCATTTGCCGATAATCCAAGCGACTGAAATCTGCATGACTGTGGCTATGCAAGGCAAATTCAGCTCCGGCTTCCGATAGCTCCCGCATCATGGGCAAAGTAAGAAAAGGCTCATGCTCAGCGAGATAGCTGCTTTGATCTGTGGGACAAAATTCTTCCCAAAGCTCATCGCAGAACGCGTCTTTGCCTGAATCCGGAACGCTGAACAAGCATTGAGAAAGCTGAGCTTCAGCCCGTAGATGGTATCTATTGCAGACCTTTTGCAGATATGGTAGCAGTTGCTCTTCAGATGCGTGCCTGCAAATCTGAATAAGCTTGTGATTCCAGGCCATAGCCCTGTTATCCAAGCATTTACCCACCACAAATACCGTGAGAGGCACTTTATATTCCCTCAAAATGGGCAAAGCTTCATGATACACAGAAGCCAAGCCATCGTCACTGCAAAGCACGGCAACCAGCCGGCCTTTTTCCGGCACACTGTGGTAGGCTTCGCTAAGGCGCCGAAAAGAAAAGCCGGCATCATGCAGATATTCGATCAGCTGCCTTAGTGCGTCACAGGATATGCCCCCGGGATAGAATTCGCGTTGAGAAGAACCTACACTATGAAAGTAAAATAGTAAAACTGATCCTTGCAACGCTGAAATACCAATCTTGTGAAGTATCGACAATCTCTGATCCTTACCTGTAACTAAGACAATTTAACGCAAGAGAAAAAATAGAGTCCGAATCATGATTTACAAAGGATTTCGCCGGTGATTTGGAACCACACAATGTGTATCGATGGGCATCACAACAAGGTTTATGTTTCATTAACTTTTCCGACTCCCTTTGTAATATAATAAAGAATATTCGGTTTCATTATGCATTTTTCCATGTGCCAGAGTAGTTAAACATTGTCAAGAAATTTGTCTAAAACTCTGAATTTATTCCGATGAGTACTACACAGCAACACATCTCAACAGCGAGCTTCAGCGAACATTCAACAAGTTCGTAGTACTATACAACGACTCGCTAGCGCCGCCAACTGCCATAGGCACGACAGTTGATAGCGCGGGGTGAAAGCTCGGGGTCCCAGCAAAATTGCGCAGCCATTTTGTGGGGTGAAAGCTCGGGGTCCCCGCAAAATTGCGCAGCCATTTTGTGGGGTGAAAGCTCGGGGTCCCCGCAAAATTGCGCAGCCATTTTGTGGGGTGAAAGCTCGGGGTCCCTACTTTATACCGCCTCAGGGCGTTAAACAGCCCAATAGAAAACCGCCATAAATCTCAAACCATCCTACAGCACCATACACCAATCCTCAATTCATCCCTCAGTAAAAATACGTTCATCAGTATAATGGTATTTCCATCCCCCAATCTGCGTAATCCGCATGCCCAACTAAATCCTGTACTTGCCCGGAAGAAATCAACTATCACTCCAACCGGGCAAATTCACAATTTTAGATTGCGCCTCAGCGCCCCACTCCAATACCAAAAAACGACCTGCTATACGATGATGGCAGGTCGCTCAAGCTTATAATCGGGAAGAATCAGCGTTTGAAGAAGTATTGCAAGCCTATGCTAAATTTTAAATCGCTGCTTTCATTTGCCCCATTGCCATCGCTGCCCCAATCTCCGATTCCGAGTTGATATGCTGCGCCAAAATCCACAAATACATTTTCACTTAAAGGCACCAGATATCCCAGCCTTGGCTCCAGAAAAATGCCGGAAATAGTCATATCTACTTCGCCTAAAATACCTAAGTCTCTACTCATGTTCATGCTTTGGTGTTGTAAGCTCAATCCGGCATAGAAATTGTTATAGAAGTATCTTCCGCCCAATCCTACACCAAATGCACTGGTATCATCGTCATCATAAGATTCGGATTCATAGATAAAGATGCCATCTACGCAGATGTTGTCTGCCAGGAAATAAGCAATCTGCGGCCGCAAGATGATCCTGGTGGTAGTTTCATCGTCCGAGTCGGCTTTAGACACGCTTACTGAAGCAGTTCCGCCCGGGTTAATCGTACCTTTATCAAAAGCAAAGGCAGAGCTGATGAGAATTAGTGTCGCGATCAGTACCAGTGTTTTTTTCATAATATACTCCTTGATTAACTTTTTTTCCAATATTAGATTTATTTAAGATATGTCAAGGAAAAACCTAATAACTTAAAAACAGAAGCTCGTTATGCCACATTGCTATAGTATCTGCTAATACATTCCTAAGGCTCGATGCTCTATGAAGTTTCCGAATGAAGAAGATCTGCCGATACCTCCCGAATACTACACACGGGTAGCTCCCCCGGAGGGAAAGCCAATGGGAATTCCAATGGAATTCCAATGGATCATTTTTCCAATCTCACTGTCAGCTCTGTAGACAGTGTTAATCAAGTGGTCATCAAGCGTTCATCAAGCGTTAATTATTAACGCTTGATGAACGCTTGATAAAGAGATGATGAACGCCTTCAATACAGGGAGTTGTTGGGTGATTTCCTTTGGTCTCTGGTGCTATAAAGCTATGAACAGTAACTATTTAAAGTATACAGAGCAGTCCCTTATTTGCCCTATAAACCCTCACCGAAAACTTCAAATGACCCTCAATTGGACAAACAGGGATAAAGCATTATGTGGTTCGGAGATAAGATGGACTATGTTTGGATCAGGACATCCGGAGGTTTGGACGTTTTTGTGAAGTAATTTTATCACCATTAATCAAATTCAGGCCGATTTCGGACTGGATCTGGAAATTCAAGAGCCAGGCTAAAACAAGGCGAGTTTAAAAGGGCGCAAATAAGTGACAATATACCGTAATGAAATCTATCCGAATCCTGATCTTGATCCATAGTTCAGGCACTTCTATCCAAACAAGGAATTCTCACTAAACTAAGACGGCCAAGGTGCTCTTTCCGGATGGACAGGACACACCCACTCTCATAAGCCAGTTCTTCACTTGCCCTGATGGCTAAATCTATGGCTGTGATTGAATATTCTGATGGCGTAGAGTCATCATTCCTCACTTTGAGAGTCACCCTCTCCGAAGAATAGAGCCATCCATTCCGATTCTGTGAAAAGAGTCACTGAAATCTGCAAATTGGGTCACCGAAAACTGCAAATTCCAAAATAGATACAAATCCAAGACTCTAAATACTACCTAACGAAACACGTACTGGTATATTGCATATATCATTACGGGAATTGTTATCTTGATTTGAAGCTGATTATAGTGACAACCACTTGGACAAAACATTGCCCGATTTGCAGGTTTTGGTGATCAAAACAGGGAAATTTACTAAAACAATGTCCATTGGTCTTCTGCAAATGCTCTTCGGATATTCTTTTGTCTCTTCGACTTATCTATTTTGTCCATTGATCGCTATTTGCAATTATCGGTGACTCTTTATAGAAATCCCAAACAAGACCTAATGTGCACACCCATTCATCGATCGAGTCTATATGGGGTCCTGATGCAGTCCACACTGCAGGAAGACACCACAGCAACTACTTCGGGCGATGGGGAAGGGAATAAGAGATAGATATCGATTTTATGGACACTTCCTAGTTAACTACTAAATACTTGGCGAGCAGATATTAAAATCCCTGGGTGAGTGCTACTTATTCGGCTCTTATGGTCATTTTTTGGTCTTTCGTTTTTTCGTTCGCGATCTGCTATTTGAGTATATCTTCTTGGATAGAAGAATGGTAACATCCTTGATGTTTATAAACCCTCACTGAAAACTTCAAATCCAATCACCAAAAATCAAATGTCCATTGCTCCAAAAAATGGTGGTAGATTTGATTTTTGGTGATAAGACTGGATTGCCTGATCTGGGATAGTACAAGTCCAACATAACAGGTAAGTATATCATATCTAAATGCCTTAATGTGATATCATCTATTGCCCATTGAGATCGATTTGATTTTTAAGTGAGGGGTCACGGTAACACGCAGTCTCGTAACGATTTACCCCCACCCCCATTATTTAGATTGACATATTTCAGCAATACTGTTTATTCGAAACAGTGAAGAAATTACTGTAGTAATCCAAAACTACGAATGGAGGAAATAATGAAAACAGCAATGCTACTCTGCATCCTGTTTATGTTTGGCTCCGGGCTGCTGGCGCTATCGTCCACCACGAATACCGCCATCTTCAGCCTGGATACGGTGGATCCCGTGATCACCATTCAAAGTCCCAATGGGGGTGAAGAATGGTACATCGGCGATACCAATGATATCCTGTGGAGCATCACCGAGAGCAATCTTGCTCCCAATAGCGTTTATATCTATTACAATCGCGGGGGCACAATCAATGTCCCTCTGGCTGAAGGGATCGAAAACCTTGGCACCTGGGCCTGGGCTATGCCTGATACCCTGGGTTCGAACTACCGGGTGCGCATTGCTGCGACAGATACTTTTGGCAATAGCAGCCTGAAAAGCTCTGCCGGCACTTTTACCATTACCTACGTCCCGCCTGAAACTCCTGATGGAGTTAGCGTGGATATTACCAATAATGTAGATGCCATCATCAGCTGGGATCCGGTTTCCCAGACCATCTACGGCAGCCCGATCGAGCCGGATGGCTATATCGTGCTGTATAACGAAAGCCCCTATGAACACGATGATCACTTTTATTACTATCTTTGGGATGTGACGGACGCGACTTCGTTTACCCATTCCGGAGTAGCTCGCCGCCGTCAGCAGATGTATTACCGCGTGGTAGCCTACAAGGATATCGATGGACGGATGGCAGAGATTCTGGCAGAGGCGAAGACCCGCCCGGATGGCAAGATCAGCTTTGCCGAGATCAAAGCGGGGATGCGAAACCGGGAAGATTGATGGAGTGTAGCAGTGTCATCTGGGCTGTCCCGTCTGGGCTGCCAAGCTCCGCTTGGCAGAGGCGACGCAGTCGCCTTCAGAAGCGAGCTCACGCTCGCTGTGGCAAGCAGGAGCTTGCCACCCCAGCTTGCCACCCCAGCTTGCCACCCCATCCCGTATCCTTCCTCAGAACAAACCCACAAAAAATCAATGGAGCAAATCATGAATAAATATATCATCATCCTTATCCTTTGCGCTTTATCCTTCGGCCTCTTCGCTCAAAACATCGCGCAACAAGGCTTTGAAAACACCGCCAACGACACCTGGAGCTACAGCGCGTCCCCCGCCTCAACCGTGCCCTATTTCTGGGGCCGTACAAACCAAGCCATGGGCGGTGCCACCGCGCAAAGCGGAAGCTGGTACTGGGCATCCTGGCTGATGGAAAATAACGAAGCAAGCATGAGCTTCAGCAATGTAGCCCTCACCCCGGGCACTCAGCACAGCATCAGTATTTACTACTATAGCAGAAATCTCAATCCTGCCACTGACCAGATCAAGCTTTGCCTGGAATACGACAATGGCACCGAGTGGAACAACTGGATACCCCTGCTTTTGGATACCCAAGCCTGGTCACTCTTTTCCATCAACATCCCTCAAAGCGCTTCTACAGTGCGGGTGAAAATCCTCACCCAATACAGCAATCCCGGCATGGACAAATATGTGCATTGGGACAACTTCAGCATCAAGGCCGAAGAAGCGGAATTTACCGCTCCCGTGGTCTTCAATACTTCTGTGGTCCAACGCAGGGATGGCAGCAAACTGGTGGATATCACTTATGATCTTTTTGATGCCAATGGCGATCTCTGCGAAGTAAGCCTAAAGCTTTCTTCTGATGGCGGAACTACCTTCAATTACATTCCCAATGCTGCTTTCCTTTCAGGAGATATCGGTGAAGACATCGCCCCCGGCTTTGGCAAAGCCATCATCTGGGATGCCGGAGCCGAAGGCATTGATTTTGATGGGTTTCAGTTTATGCTGCAGTTCACGGCCGATGATCCCACACGTCCTATTCCTGAAAACTTTGTCTTTGTGGAAGGCGGTACTTTCCACAATGGTACTTCCAATGTAACTATCTCCAGCTTCTATATCGACAAATACGAGCTTACCCAGGCTGGTTATCAAGCCGTGATGGGGTCTAATCCAGCATCAGATTATGGAGTTGGCTCTAACTATCCAGTGTATTATGTTTCCTGGTTCAATGCCATCGAATACTGCAACCGGCGGAGTATGCAGGAAGGGCTTACCCCCTGTTACAGCTACAGCACCTACGGTACTAATCCTGATGGCTGGCCCTCTGGTTGGAATACCAGCGATTCCAACCATACTAATGTAAACTGTAACTGGAGCGCTAATGGCTATCGCTTGCCGACTGAGATGGAATGGATGTTTGCGGCCAAGGGTGGCAACCAGAGCCAGGGCTACACCTATAGTGGAAGTTATGATGTCAATGCTGTGGCATGGTATGAAGGAAACAACAATCCTTGGGGAACAAAGGACGTAGGACTAAAAGACCCCAACGAACTTGGTACTTTCGACATGAGTGGCAATGTGTGGGAATGGGTGTGGGATATTTATGGTAGCTATCCAAGTGGTTCACAAACTAATCCTACGGGAGCAAATAGCGGGTCTTCCCGTGTGAGGCGCGGTGGTGGCTGGCTCTACGATGCCGACTACTGCACCGTTTCCCTTCGGGACTACAGCAATGCGACTTACAGCGGCGACGATTTAGGCTTCCGCTGTGTTAGGGTTTCCCCTTGATTTTTGTTTTTTGTCCTTTTTGCCTTTTGCAAATGCCGCAAAAAGCAGGAGAACAATGAGTTTAGGACAATGTGGGGGTGCAGGGGGATTTATCCCCCTGCCCGCCGGATTTTTTTAAGGGAAAATGATGTTCAAATTAATCCTAGTCCGTTTCGACCGGGATAGCGGACGCTTTGAAGATGATGAATTCAATAAGTTTTGTGCAGAGCAAAACATCGTGCGGATCGAGAAGGAATTTATAAACACGGGTGGCGAGATTTACTATTCTTTCTTTATTGAATACCACTCTCGGAAAGCTGGGAATGAAAAGCCCGACATGGCCAAACTGAGTGAAAGGGAACTGGAGCAATACAACCGACTGCGGGACTGGCGCAATGAGCTAGCTGCCAACGAAGGCATCCCGGCTTACATCATAATGTACAATTCTCAGATCTATGAGATAGTAAAGCGACAACCTGTAGCTAAGGCAGATTTCGCAGCTATAAAAGGTATGAAAGGCAAGGCGGATAAATACGGTGAGCAGATAATCAAGCTATTGCAGGAAGTAGCACTTGAGCCAGAAGAATAATTATCCCCTCTATGTGAAATGGATGGATATTGTGCCTTGGATTATGGCAAGGACAGAGCGTTTCCCCAAAAACCTGCGTTATTCGCTGGCACAGAAGATTGATAACATCTGTCTGGAGATATTGGAACTGATCGTGCAGGCCATCTACAGCCAGGCAAAGCGGGAACCGCTGCTAAAGATCAACCTGAAACTGGATGTTCTGCGCGCCTTGATCCAGATGGCATTCAAGATGCGGCACCTCAGCGAAAGCCAGTATGAATACATAAGTCGGGAACTGCTGGAAAGCGGTAAGATGGTAGGAGGTTGGCTCAAAAGTGCCTAAACGCATAGGTTTTCTCTATGACCAGATAACAAGCTGGTCCAATCTCTATCTGGCCTACAAAAAGGCTTGTAAGCATAAAAAGAGCAAATCTGAGACTACCCAGTGGATGTATAACTGCGAAAAGTATTTGTTTGAGTTGCAAGCAGAACTGATTGAGCAGCGTTATCATCCACAGCCCTACAAGTATTTCTTCATCAGGGAACCCAAAGAACGCATTATCAGTGTTGCTGCTTTTCGGGATAGGGTGGTGCATCATGCTTTGGTAAATATCATCGAGCCGTATTTTGAAGCAGCTTTTATCAAGGATTCCTATGCCACCAGAAAGGAAAAGGGCTTGCATCTGGCAGTGAGTGCTGCCCAAAAGTATGCCTGCCGCTATAAATGGTATTTGAAGCTGGATATCGAGAAGTTTTTTGCCAGTGTCAATCACGAGATACTGCTCAAATTGATAAACCGCAAGATCAAAGACCCCGCGGTGATGTCACTCTGCCGGATAATCCTAAGCAATCAGAGAGTGAGCATGGGAATGGAAGAGAACAAGGGACTGCCAAATCCAAGACTCTAAATACTACCTAACGAAACACGTACTGGTATATTGCATATATCATTACGGGAATTGTTATCTTGATTTGAAGCTGATTATAGTGACAACCACTTGGACAAAACATTGCCCGATTTGCAGGTTTTGGTGATCAAAACAATGAAATTTACTAAAACTATGTCCAAGTGGTTTTCTGCAAATGCTTTTCGGATATCCTATTCTCTCTTAGACTTACCTATTTTGTCCATTGATCGCTATTTGCAGATTTCAGTGACTCTTTATAACATGCAAGTATCATCAGCTTTTTTATATTCATATCCCATTTATGAAGTTTGGGCAATTATTGGTTTGGGCAATTGATGTCAATATTATTTTATGATCGAATGTGTCATCCTAGACCACTCTAATGTATTCATAACTGCTACTTACGAATCTCACGAAAAACTCCTACCTGATGAAGACTTAAAACCGTGAATGTTGATCATGCGTTTACATGATTTGGTCAAGTACATGCAATTTGAAGTGTCGGGGTGAGGGTATGTAAAAACTTATCCCCCACCCCAAGGGAGCATTATGGCACAATCAGCGAAATTGACTAATCTTTCGGGATCGGCTCTCTTTGAAAGCGATCTGGAGCATTAAGAGGACATTTATCGATCACAGGAGTTAAGAACCAGGGAGACATCTGGGATGGACGCATACCCACAGCGATGAAGTAGAAAGGGTACCATTTAGTAGCGTATTCAGGATGCTCCTTTTCGAACTTGATAGAGTCTTCCTCCTTGGGAAGCAGAGAGCAGTAACATGCCTCATCATTGAAATTCCAGTCATCTTCGGGATCAGGATCCTGGATGATGTAGCAGAATTGACACTCAAGGCAGCTAAAAGCAGGTGCTTGGATGGATGGGTCAGCCAGAATCTCATCGATATGCTCCCTCCGTTTCACTTGCTCATGAATTTCGTTGAAGTCTGGCAACAAGCCCATGTGTTTGGCGACGATTTTGTGTTGATCTGGATACATAAATCCTCCATTTTGGGCAGGCGTAACGATCCTGCAGTTCTGTTGTGTGAGATTTTTCTCAGCCTGTGGGCACGTCTCCGGTGGAGACAATCCCAAGGGAAGATTTGATAGGTAACCTACGTGAGCTATTTTTCTAAACAGTGCTTTTTTGTCAAGTTATTTTTACTTAATTTGGCTCAGTCAGAGATATGCAAGACTAGGTATAAAGAGTCACCCTCTCCGAAGAATAGAGCCATCCATTCCGATTCTGAGAGCCACCTTACCAGATTAGTCCATTGACCATCTCTGGATTCATGCACTATGGTGCAAATATATTCATGGAGGTCAATAAGATGACTATAAGTTTATAGAGGATTTGAAAAAAGTGGTGAAATATCTTGACAGTTTGTGGTTATTTGGCTAAATGACCAAATACAGAATTTTCAGGAGCTAAACATGATAGAGAAAGAAAGATACGAGTATATGGCCAGTGTAATGAAAGCCATGGCTCACCCCAGCAGATTGCTCATCATTGATGAGCTGGAAAAGAAGCCCAGAAATGTAAGCGAACTAACCCAAATGGTGGGTAGCGATATCTCTACGGTCTCCCGGCATCTCCAGGTGCTGAAACAAGCCGGCATTATTGCGGCAAGCAAGGTAAACAATCAGGTGATCTACCGTTTGCTCTACCCCTGTGTGCTGGATATGTATAAATGCGTGATAAAAATCAAAGATACAGAGCTATAGCATGAAGATTAACTGGAAAGAATTGAAGATCTTTGGGATTATGCTGGCCATCTTTCTGGCGGCCTATTATATTCCCTTCGAATCCTCACGCTTCAAAGGCGGTGTATTGGAAGCGTTCTATATGCTGCAGGATTACGCGCGCCTGCACGTATTGCTCTGTCTCGTTCCGGCATTATTCATTGCCGGTGCGGTGAGCGTGTTTATCAGCAGTGCCAGCGTGATGAAGTATCTGGGTCCGGCAGCAAAAAAAGCGGTAGCATATGCCGTGGCATCTGTATCCGGAGCCATCCTGGCAGTATGCTCCTGCACCATCCTGCCACTCTTCAGCGGAATATACAAACGGGGAGCCGGCTTGGGACCCGCGATAGCCTTCCTCTATTCCGGACCTGCCATCAATATTCTTGCCATAGTAATGACAGCCCGCATTCTTGGCTTACAGATGGGAATCGCCAGAGCAGTGGGAGCAGTAGTCTTCAGTGTGATTATCGGGCTTATAATGCATGTGTGGTTCCGCAAGGAAGAGAGCGAGCGACAGAAGCAAGCCGCAGGATTTGAAGGAGCTGAAGATAGCCGACCCATCTGGCAAACCATCATATATTTTGGCCTGATGATATTGATTTTGATCTTCCTGAATTGGGCAAAGCCAAATAGCGCAACTGCCGCAGGATTCGTAGTATGGGCATACAGCTTTAAGTGGATTATATCTGCCATATTGGCTTTCTTTTTGGGGCTAAGTCTGCATCTGTTTTACGGCTTCAAGATGTGGAAAGTACTGATCTCGACATACGCTGTCGTGCTTGCCGGATTCCTGTTCCCGACGCAACCTTTAATTGCGTTTGTTACTTCGATAGTAGCCCTCAGCCTATTCTTGGCTTTTGAGAAAGGAGAGCTAAAGGATTGGCTTGGTTCCACCTGGGATTTTGCGAAGCTGATTATTCCCTTGCTTTTTTTGGGTGTAATGATTGCCGGAGCGCTATTGGGGCGTCCCGGACATGAAGCCTGGTTACCTTCACGTTGGATCGAAGTGGCAGTAGGTGGAAATTCCCTTGGGGCAAATTTCTTTGCATCCATCACAGGAGCTTTCATGTATTTTGCTACTCTCACCGAAGTGCCCATCCTGCAAGGCCTATTGGGAAGCGGTATGGGAAAGGGTCCCGCTTTGGCACTTTTGCTTTCCGGACCAGCACTGTCTTTGCCCAGCATGTTGGTACTCAACACCGTATTGGGCCTCAAAAAGACCGCTGCCTTCATTTTTTTGGTGGTAATCATGTCCACCTTCACCGGCTATATCTTTGGAGTGGTTTTCGCTTGATCAAGCTTTGGTTTGAGAATCTCAGCGCGGCCTGGACATTCAAAGGGACACACAAGTGCTACGATGGATCTGCGGACTTGCGTTATTTTATGGCAGATATGTAGCTGAAATTAAAAATACAGATATCTGAACAAGGAGAACAACATGCTGATCAAAATACTCGGAACAGGATGCCCCAAATGCAAGAAATTGGAAGACAACACCCGGCAAGCTGTATCGGTTGCAGGCATCGAAGCTTGCATCGAAAAAGTGGAAGACCTCAACCTGATTATGGACTATGGGGTGATGCTGACGCCGGCTCTGGTGATTGAAGATAAGGTGGTATCCTCCGGGAAACTACTCTCCCCCGATGATATCATAGCGCTGATTCATAAACAGCTTTGATATGGCTGTGGGCGGTTACAGCTGTTCCTGTATAAACAGCGATTCCTGCAAAGATGAATGTGTAGGTAAGTTCATACACTCCGGGCATACCGGGTGGAAAAGAGAATTCGACCGGGATTATTCTGCAAATTTTAGGTCTTGTGTCTAACCGCTATGTTCCATCTTTTTCTGGAAGGCCAGGCTAATCTTCACAAAGTCTTGTCCTCACACCCTATGTTGATTTGGAACAGAGTTCAGAAGCATCTGCCGGTTTCGCAAAACTACATTTCTTTCCCGATCATTCTGCCCTTGCGATTTTTCACTTGACATAAAACCTAAGGTTATGAATTTGAGTGCATTATTACATTTATGCGATATCAACACGATAGAACATAGGAAGAACTTTAAGGAGTACAAACATGACAAAAGCTGATCTTGTTAAGGAAATATCGGAAAACACCGGTATCATCCGTAAAGACGTTGCCGTGGTGGTTGATGCCCTATTCCAGGGAATCAAAGACATTTTGGCCGCCGGTCATCACATTGAGATTCGTGGTTTTGGCACATTCCGTCTCAAAACCCGTAAACCGCGCGTGGGCCGCAATCCCAAGACCGACGAGAAAGTTCCCGTACCGGAACGCACAGTTCCCACCTTCAAATTTTCCCGCGAATTCAAAAACAGCGTTGTTGACCTCAAGATAAAGAACTGAGGGGGCACATATGCCTTGCGGAAAGAAGAAGAAACGCCATAAAATCGCCACCCACAAGCGGAAAAAACGCTTGCGCAAGAATCGTCATAAAAAGAATAAATAAGGTATAAGGGCCGTTTCGAAAGAAGCGGCCTTTTCAAATTGACAACCAAACCCAGCAGTAATAAATTGCGTTTGGTAAGAAGGTATTTTCCGATCCAAGCATATATGGGACTGTGATGCCCCGATTGTGTATGTCATTTTACTCTGGACACTGAATGTGGGGAGATACAAACTAAACTTGGAGTGTGAGTATGAAATATATCTTTCGTGAGGACCTTTTTACGCAGAAAGCCCCAAAGATAAGTGTGCCCATAGCACGCCGCATGATGTGTCTGAATGAAAGCTGCATGGATCCTGTTCCATTGGTGAAAGACAGCTTTTCCCGGATACTGCAACAGACCTCGATCAACCGCTATTGCTCCGATATCTCATCGGAATTACAGCGAGAACTTGCTGCATATTGCGGTGTGCCGATGGAGCAAGTGCTCTTTGCTAACGGCGCGGACGACATGATCTATCATATCTTTGTAGCTGCTAGAGAAGACAGAGAATCCTTTGCCGTATCTCCTGCTCCATCATATTTTGACTACAAGACCTTTGCCAACGAAGTGGGCATGCAAGTGCGTTTTCTTGATCTGAATGAAGATTTCGGCTTTGATGTGGACCGTTATCTGGCCATGGCAAATGACCCACACTGCAAACTTGCCATCTTATGCAATCCCAATAACCCCACCGGCAACCTGATGAAAACAGAGGACGTGATATACTTCATCGAGAAGATCAAGGATAAACCGATACTCCTGGATGAAACATACTACGAGTTTTCTAAAGTGAGCTTCATCGAGGAAATCGAGAAACACCCCAATCTCATCTTGATCCGCAGCTTTTCCAAGGCCTTCTCCGCGGCGGGTCTCAGGTTTGGTTATGCCATTTCGTCCCATGAGAGCATCAGAGAACTGCGAAAAGTGCAAACGACCTTTCATACCAGTCTTTTGGTCCAGGCTTTCGCTTTGGCGATTTTGCAAAACAAAACGCTTTTTTTGAACCATATAGCAAACGTGATCGCCCTAAGAGATGATCTGTTTACGTGGATGCAAGCCCAATCCGGCATTGAAGTCTTTCCCTCTGCTACAAACTTTCTTAGCTTCCGTGTCCCGCAGCGTCACAAAGAAATGTCTGATTATCTGCTCAAGGACGGCATCGCGGTGCGGGATGTGAGCACACATCCGCTGTTGAAGGACTGCTTGCGAGTAAGTATCTCCTGCCGGGAGGATGTAGAGGCCTTCAAGACTAGCATCAGCGCATTTCTGCGGGTCTAAGCCCTCCAGGTATTTTCTGATTTCGAAAAAGGTGAGCAATGCGAGTGGAGATTTTATTGCAGATCTGATCTGGCGAAATAATGATTGACAGGATTCAAGGCCGCAATATTCGTTGCGTTTAAGGAAAAATCTGAAGGCTAACAATGCTGGAACGTCAAAAGCATCCTTTGCAGCCCTATATCCCAAAGAATGCCGTAGCGCTGATAATCGGCACTGCCCCACCGTGGAATTTTTGTGTGGGGAATCTGGATAAACTACGTGAAGGTGAAATTGCTTTTTTCTATGGCTCCATCCACAACCTCTTCTGGTACATCATGAAAGCTGTCTTCGAGCCGGATAACCCTCGCTGGCCCCGAACCCGTCTGCAATGCGAAGACTTTCTCAAACGGCATCAACTCGCTATCGGCGACATCTTGCAAAGCTTTATCCGCCAAGACCGTAAAGCAGCGGACGATCATCTTTCTGGCTTCACTTTCAATCGTCGTCTGATCTCGCTACTACACTCTTCCAGCCACCAGATCCGTTACCTGTATTTCAGTAGCCAGTTTGCGCATGAACTCTTTCTGAAAGCTCTGAAAAAGCATAAATGCGTGTATCATATCCAGGCGGAAAACAGAAGTCGCAAGAGCTATCTGATCACTCTGCAAAAGAAGGACAAGACCTTCTCTTACCATTGCTTTATCCTGAATTCCCCCTCACCCCGGATCAACCGATCTTTTGATGAGATGCTGCGCGATTATACTGTGAAATTTGAAGTTCTAAAGCCCAATCCAATAGAAGATAAGGAGAACTAATGAAAGAACTTCGCGAATACCTGTGCTATTGTGGTTTGTATTGCAAAATGTGCAGCTTGGTAAACGGCATGCCCCAAGAGGCAAAACATCTGTATAATACCATGAAAAGAGACGGCTGGGAATTCTTTGGTAAATATGAGTATCCGGAGTTTGAGGTGTTTTGGAAAGTGCTGGACAGCTTGCAACACAAAGATGATACTTGTGTGTTGTGTCAGGGAGGTTGTGGTGATCCGAGCTGCGAGATCAGAAAATGCGCCAAAGAAAAAAAAAGTGGATTGTGTGCCTATTGCGATACATTCCCCTGCGAAAAACTTGAGTCCTTTGCTAAGGACTATCCTTTCATTTTGGATAATAACAGACGCATCCGCGAAATCGGTATTGAGACCTGGCTTTTAGAGCAAGATAAACTTGTGGCCGAGGGCGTTACAAATGCAAGCCTTATTCAGGAGCAAAAGAAATAGTTAAAAAACGGACTGAAGCAACTATGACCATCCGCAGAGCAAACTCTGAAGATCTGGCTGCCATTGCAGCCTGTCACATCCAAAGCTGGCGGGAGACTTATCCCGGGATTATGCCCCGGGAAAAGCTTGATGCCATGAATATCCCCGCAAGCATACGCAATTGGCAATCCAGTCTTAATGAGGGGCAGATTTTCCTGGTTGCCGAGGTCTCGGGTGCAGTTTGTGGCTTTGCTTCAGGAGGTGAGAATCGATCTCATCCGGATTGCGAAACAGGAATTGGCAATTCTTGCAGTGCGGAACTGGGAGCATTGTATCTTCTTCAAAGTCATCAGGGATTGGGTATCGGAAGAGCTCTGTTTGAGAGCTTTTGCAAAGATGCCTTGGATCTGGGGCACCAAACCATGGTCGTATGGGTTGCCGAAAAGAATGCATCCTGCGGATTCTACGCTCACATGGGTGGCGAGATGGTGGATAGGAAAGTGCTGAAAGTTATCAATACCCCTGTCCCGGTAATCGCCTACAGCTATTCATCAGATATCTTGCAAGCTCTGGCAGCAAACGCGCCGAAGTTACAGTAAATATGATTAAACCAAAATTGATTTTGATCGGCGGAGCGCCGGGGGTTGGTAAATCTACTCTTGCCAAAGCCCTGAGCCTCAGCTTGCCCAACAATGTGTGGCTGGATGGAGATGATCTCTGGCGCATGAATCCCTTCATCGTGAACGACGACACTAAACAAATGGTTCTGGGAAACATCAGCTATGTCCTCAGGTCTTATCTAAAGGGTGCTTTTGAACACATCATTTTCTCTTGGGTAATGCACGAGCCATGCATCGCGGAGCAAGTTACATCCTCCTTGGATACAGATGATTATCATCTTATTCACATCACTCTGTCTTGCAGCGAAGATGAATTGCTGCGGCGCATTTCCGGCGCAAACACGAAGCGGGAATCCAAGTTTGCGCTAGATCGTCTCGCCACATCCGTCGCTGAGTATCCAGATGCATTGGACACCACGTCGATGAGCCCCGATCAAGTGTTTGAGCATGTGCATACGTTAATCTGTGAAGGAGATATAAAGCATGTTCAGAGAGCATTGTTTCAAAGTACAAGTGTATTAGATAGCTGAAGCACAGTATCGCCCTATCACTCGTTTCCTGGTGGAGAGTGGCTTCAACTTTATCTGATACTGACGCTAATCAGGATAATACCCATACTGGTCAGGTGTGTGAAGCCAGAACCGATGCAAGGGCTATGATCAGCTTTTGTGATGTCGAGTTCCATTATCAGGAACTTAGTAATCAAGCCAAGGTCCTGGATAAGCTCAGTTTCGAGGTTTACAGGAACGAGAAAGTGGCAATCGTGGGAGAAAGCGGAAAGGGAAAAACTACGGTATTGAACCTGATCATCGGATTGCTAAAGCCACAACGGGGAAAAGTCCTCTTTATGGCCAGGATCTTGCTTCTCTCGATGAAGCTAAGCTACGCGCTCGAATTGGTTACCTCAGCCAGAATAGCATTCTCTACAATATCTCCTTAATCCATAACTTGCGCTATGGCAGTCCCAATATCTCTGAAGAGGATGTTGTCCGCACTCTTAAAGACCGTTGCACATGAAAGTGGACAAAAAGTATATGTAAATAGTACTTGACA